>JAEEGL016266030.1_pt1 | contig 22916 bp, 15 predicted proteins | sample 9134231 | NCBI WGS metagenome assembly JAEEGL01 (sample SAMN16246548, study PRJNA631951) | gut metagenome | biome: gut microbiome; feature: rumen; material: fiber-attached | host: Bos | place: Iran: Karaj | collected 2018-10 | reverse complement strand
TGGCGGCATTCGCGCCGTTCATCTGCCCCGGCGGATTTATTTACCGCAAGGATATCGCCCGCAAGGTGCTCGGCACGGACGACCCGTATGAGGTCAGCGAAATGATAAAGGGCTGGGACAATTTTGAGGCGGTCGCGAAGAAGATGAAGGAAAGCGGGTACTATATGGTGCCCAACACCGACAGCATGCTGTACGGGTTCATACAGAACGCCGAGGACGATGATCTCATCGATACCGACAACAAGGCCTTCGGCTCCGACATACAGAACTGGTTCGACCTTACAAAGCGCATGATCGACGGCGGCTGCACCCCGCAGTGCGAATCGTGGCTTGAGGACTGGATGCACGAGCATACCGAAGAGGGTACGACATTCGGTGACTTCTTCCCGCTCTGGGGAACGACCGAATGGATGTTCACCGGCGACGAGTGGGCTATATGCGCACCGCCCGTGGAATACAGCTGGGGCGGCCTCTACCTGTGCGTATCGAAGCACTGCAGGAATCCCGAGCTTGCGGCAAAGGTGATAAAACGCCTTACCTGCGAGAGCAGGACACAGGAGCTGATCGGCAGACAGTTCTCGCTTACCATGCCGAACAATATCGGTGTGATGGAAAGTCTCTGCGACGACGAGAACTACCTTGCGGGGCTCTCCGCCAACTCGCCGGCCTTTGACTGGAGCGGAATGAAACTGCTGTTCAGCAGTGCAATGACCTATGAGCCGAACACGCCCACATGGCCGGAATCTATGCTGAATGAGTGTCTCACACAGAGTATGCGGGACTACTTCCTCGGGAAAACCACCTATGACGAAGCGTTTGAGAAACTGACATCAATGCTTTATTCAAGCAGATAAACAAAGCTCCCCCCACTTCAGGATGTTTCCTGAGATGGGGGGAGTTCTTTACTGCCGGATGCGGTCATACTGATATCTTTTCAAAAGAATGAAAAGGTTTCGGGACCCATCACGATCCCGATTGCGACGAAGCCGCACCACAATTGTCGTTGTATCTTATCGCGAGCATCGTCAGGTCGTCAAACTGCGGGGCATCGCCGACAAACCTGTCAACGTGCTCTTTGACCGTTTGCAGAAGTTCATCGAGCGGACAGCCTTCCGGCGCGGAATTAAGAGCCGCGAGCATACGCTCGTTCCCGAAAAGCTCTTCGGCCGCGTTTGTCGCCTCGGGAACGCCGTCGGTATAAACGAACAGCGTGTCGCCCTTATCAAGCTGTATCTCGTAGTCGGTATATCTTATCCCCGGCATTGTCCCGACAAACAGACCGTGCTTGTCATTGACAAGCTCAAATCCGCTGCCTGCGCGCTTTATCACGGGGTATTCGTGACCGGCATTGCAGCAGGTCATTTTTCCCGTGCTTATCTCCAGAATGCCGAGCCAGACGGTCACGAACATATTGTCCGCGTTGTTCTCGCAGACACGGCCGTTGACCTCCGATATTATTTCCGCCGGGGTGCCTCCGAACAGCGCGTAGTTGTTGATGAGCATTTTCGACGACATCATGAACAATGCCGCGGGAACGCCCTTTCCGGAAACATCGGCTATCACCAGTGCAAGCCTGTTATCGTCGATAAGGAAGAAGTCGTAAAAATCACCGCCGACCTCCTTCGCGGGGGTCATTGATGCGAAAATGTCAAATTCCGTCCGTTCGGGGAACACCGGGAAGTTCCTCGGGAGCTGGCTCAGTTGTATGCCGGCAGCCATATCGAGCTCCGCGTCTATCCTTTCCTTCTCCGCGGTAACGGTGCGCACCTCGCCGATATAGCGGTCTATCTCCGACGCCATATACGAGAAGCTCTCAGCGAGCACTCCGACCTCGTTGCGGGATTTTATCCTGTTCATTTCGGCAGCAACGAACTCGCTGTCCTTGTCGCGCATATATCTCTGAACGCCGTTCTTCACCTTCACAACGGGAGATATTGCTCTTTTGTATATGTACAGTATCAGCAGACCGTTAAGCAGTATCAACATGAACAGACCAATAAAAAGTCCGTTCGTTATATGCAGGAAAAGATTGTAACGAAACTCGCTCCAGTCATATTGCAGGCATATTGTGAACAAGCGGCTGCCGTCTTTTATCACATCGGTGTAGGCGTTGTAATAGTGTTTTCCTGAACTGCAGTCATATTCCTCATACAGTACCTTCCCGTACTCGTTCAGTCTTCCGTCGAGGATACGATTCACGGCGCTGTGCTCCGAGGCATCGTATTCTATATTGACGCAGCAGCGCCCGAACGTTTCCTTGTTCTCCCCACTCTCCGCTATCAGAAAAGCAGTGTTCTCATCAAGTATATCCATTATCATCATTTTGGAGTAATTGGTCTCTCTCATCATAATGAAAATGGAACCGATGATATTGTACTCTACTTTTGCAACATACAGCTGTGTTTCGGGATCCAGCTCCGTGATATCAGCGTCACTGTTGAAAAAGATATCCACGGCATCCAAATACTTTTCGTCACTGTAATCCACCGGATCTTCCATGGTTACAAAATTGCGGAATTCCTCGGTATTCTCCCTAACATACCCGACAAACCACTCTATGTCTTCCGACGTTTCAAAGTTGGTGCTGTATCTGCGGATGTCGTGGTCCAGCATTTCCGCCTTTGACGAAAGATAGATGTCGATCGACACGAACATAAACCAGGCAGATGCGAACAGAAGAGAAATGACCAGCAGGAGGACAGTTATGATACTGAACTGCATCAGCAGGCTTGTGTGTTTCTTTTTCTTTTTTTCCATACCCTGTCACTCCTTTCTTTCCGTGATCTGTTATTTTCCGTCGTATCTTATCGCGAGCATTGTAAGGTCATCGAACTGCGGAGCGTCACCGACAAATCCGTCAACGTGCTCCTTGACCGTATGCAGAAGTTCATCGAGCGGACAGCCTTTCGGCGCGGAATTAAGGGCCGTGATCATACGCTCGTTACCGAAAAGCTCTTCGGCCGCATTTGTCGCCTCGGGAACGCCGTCGGTATAAACGAACAGCGTGTCACCCTTTCCAAGCTGTATCTCGTAATCGGAGTATCTTATCCCCGGCATTGTCCCGACAAACAGACCGTGCTTGTCATTGACAAGCTCAAATCCGCCGCCTGCGCGCTTTATCGCAGGGTATTCGTGACCGGCGTTGCAGCAGGTAATTCTTCCCGTGCTTATCTCCAGAATGCCGAGCCATACCGTAACGAACATATTATCCTCGTTATTCTCGCAGACACGGTCATTCACAGCGGTGAGCGTTTCGGCGGGTGTACCTCCGAGCAGCGCGTAGCTGCTTATGAGCATTTTTGACGACATCATGAACAGTGCCGCGGGAACGCCCTTTCCGGAAACATCGGCTATCACCAGCGCAAGCCGGTCCTCGTCGATAAGGAAGAAGTCGTAGAAATCGCCGCCTACCTTCTTTGCGGGAGTCATTGACGCATACAGCCCGAACTCGCCGCGCTCCGGGAATGCCGGGAATTTCGACGGCAGCGCGGAAAGCTGGATCTTCGCTGCGAGCTCGAGCTCGGTCGTCACTCTCTCCTGCTCCGCCGCGAGCCGCATATTGTCAGTGGTGTATCGCTGCATTTCCTTCGCGAGGAACACTATATCGTTGGCAAGACTTCCCAACTCGTTTTCCGACACAATACCGGTGAGCTCGGAGACGACATGATCAGTGTCCTTTGTGTCGGTGTATTCGCGGACATTCTTCTGAATGCGGGTCGCGGGCTTTACTACCCTTATATCAAGGAAACGTATCATCAGCACGTTGGCAAACAGTATCACCACTGCGCTGATAAGCGTTACGGGAAGTATCATATTGATAAGATTGTTTCTGAACTCGTTCCAGTTGTAGAACTCGACGATAACGTAATGATGCGTGCCGGATACGCCAACGAGATGATACCCCGCATAGTAAGCGTTCCCGTTGCTGCTTTCCAGTATTTCGAACCGTATCGCGGTATCATCATCGTAACAGAGCTGCTTCAACACACCGGAGCCTGTCACACCTATTTCGGGGGCTTCTCCGAGGGCGGTAGCATCCACATTCTCGGTATCTATGCTGCCCTTGATTATAACGGTCGCGTTGCCGTTTTCATCGACGTCGAGCAGATACAACTGTTCATAGTTGAAATTTCGCATACGAACGCCAAGTGTCACATAAAACACATCATAGTATGTCTCGGCAAAAAAACGCTTCAGCTCGGGTGTAAGCGCCGCAAATTCTTCATCTGTGGTGTTCAGTCCCAATGACGCAGCCTCATCGGACCAGGTGCCTTCTTCATTGTAGAACTGCGCGTACTCCTCCACCGTCATCCGATGCTTTATAAGATCCTGATTTTCGAGGAAATACCGAAACAGGCTAAGGTGTGAACTGACGCTTTTGAAGTTGCCGACGGTGACCTCAAGGTCGCGTTCGATCATATCATTTTTTTCATTAAGATATATTGTCCTTGAGATCATTGTCAGAAGTATCTCCACCGCCACAAGAACGGCGGCAAGGAACAGCGTCGTTATGATGCCGACCTGTACCAGAAGTTTGTTTTTCATATATACATGCTCACTTTGATCATCCGTAATATACGCTATACCGCACATTGACCATACGGTCTTTGTGCGGTACTGTCATATTCTTATAATTCAACGCCGTTCTTTTTGAGAAGCTCTCTCGCGCTCTCAACGGAGTCTATGCCCGTCGGGTTCTTGATGGGCGCGAATTCGTGCTCTCTGATAACTTCATACGGAAGGCAGGTCGAGAGCTGGTGTATCATATCGAGAACAAGCTGCTCGAACTTGAAGCCGTTGGGCGAGGTGGGCTTTACGGGATCGCCGTTCTCGTCGATATACGGTATCTTCTTCTTTACGACGTGCAGCGGCATTTTATCGTCAGTAACGCTTGCAAGCTCACTCGTGCGGAACAGATAATTCAGTATAACACCGTAATTGTAAGCGGGGTCGCCGTTCGCGTCCTTCGCGGTCATCATCTCTTCCGAAAGCTCGTAATATTCCACAATGGAAGGTCTGCCGTCCTCGAGGCAGATAACGCCGACCGCTTCATCCGGGGCAGCCTTGCGCACGACCTTCGCACCGACGGAAACATCTGCCAGCACGGTGGCTCCAACGAAGCACGGGTCGCAGATACGCTGAAGGACATTATCAACAGCGAATATATCTATCCACTCGATGCCCTCATCGGTGAGTATCTTGTCAAGCCCCGCACGCACCATTGACGAATACCAGCCCGCATTGCCGTTCGGAGAAGTCGAGATGCGGTCTTTGCCCTCCATATAAAGTTTGCCGTTGAAGTCGCAGGCGGGCGCCATATCCTGCTTGAAGAACACAATGCGGTCTTCCCTGTAACCGACGAAGTTCTTTTCTTTGAGGAATTTCACCGTAGCATCGTGGTTCTTCTCGCTGGTCATTATGAACAGTCTTATCCATGTATCGGTCTCTTTCACCACATCGAGCAGATTGCTGATTATCCTCTCAAAGATATATACCGGCTTGGTAAGGCCGATGTCATACATTCCCTTCGGGTTGTCGGAACCGAGACGCGTGCCCATTCCGCCCGCGAGCAGGAGAGCTGCGGTCTTCCCCGCTTTTATCGCCTTTACGCCCGCGTCGTGGAGTTCCTTCTCACGCGCTTCTATTTCACTGCGCTGCATCGCCGCGAGAGGTGAGAACGTTCCGCGCTTGTCGCTCGCGCCCTTGTCGATCTTCCCGAGTACCGAGAAATCCGTCTCCGCGACCTGCTGTATCAGCGCGGCTTTTCCCTCATCGGAAAGCTCGTCGTAATACTTGAAAACGTGCTCCTGCCCAATAGCCAACATTTTTGCTCTTGCTTCTTCGTAAGTCATTATAAGACCCTCCGTTTATATTTTTTTAGTTCACAGTTTACACCGTAAACCGATATGGCTATACCGCACAAAGAGCGTGCGTCTCTTTGTGCGGTATTGCCACATTACTTTCCGACAAGTATTGCGGTCGAGCGGCCGCCGATAGTGATACCGGATGTGTCGTCAAGCTTGTGCTCGCGGTCGATATCGGTCGAAAGCCCGTAAGCCTCGAACGCGAGCTTCCATTCAAAGCCATCGGGGAGCTGCGGGAGTTCGAAGCGGTGCTCCTCCCAATGCGCATTGACAGCCACATATATGAAGCAGTCGCGCTTTGTACCGTATTTTATGTGATCCTCCGCGAACATATACGCAAAGCACAGCGATGATGCCTGCTCGTCGATGCTCCACGCGGTCGTCCCGTGGAATGAAAGCTCGGGATAGCCGGTGCCGTTGTGAGCGAAGTCGTAACGGCCGGAGCGCAGCACGGGATGCGCCTTTCTGAACGCTATCAGCCGTCTTGCGTGATCGAACAGCCCACGGTTGCGGTCGAGTAATTTCCAGTCGAGCCACGATATCTCGTTGTCCTGACAGTAGGCGTTATTGTTGCCCCACTGCGTGTTCGCAAACTCGTCACCCGCGAGCAGCATGGGTATTCCGCGGCTCGTGAGCAGTATCGTCAGCATATTCTTCATCTGGCGGAAACGCAGCGCGTTTATCTCCGCATTGTCGGTTTCGCCCTCAGCGCCGCAGTTCCAGCTGCAGTTATCGTTGCAGCCGTCACGGTTGTCCTCGCCGTTGGCTTCGTTATGCTTGTCATTGTATGAAACGAGATCGTACAGCGTGAAGCCGTCGTGGCAGGTGACGAAGTTTATCGAGGCTGACGAGCTGCGGCCGCCGTACATATCGCCGGAGCCGCGTATGCGCCAATACAGCTCGGGGGCACATTCCCCGCCGCCCTTGATGAATCTGCGCAGGCAGTCGCGGTATTTTCCGTTCCATTCCGACCAGCGGCCGAACGCCGGAAACGAGCCGACCTGATACAGCCCGCCGGCATCCCACGCCTCCGCTATCAGCTTGCACTTTCCGAGCACGGCGTCATGGGCTATGCTGTCGAGCAGCGGCGGGTCTATCATCGGGGCACCGTTCTCGTCGCGGGTAAGTATCGACGCGAGATCGAAGCGGAAGCCGTCAACGTGATACGCAGATACCCAGTAGCGCAGACAGTCGAGCACGACATTCCTCACGACGGGATTGTTGCAGTTCATTGTGTTTCCGCAGCCGCTGAAATTGTAGTAATATCCGTCCGGGGTGAGCAGGTAGTATGTGCGGTTGTCTATTCCGCGGTATGATATCGCGGGGCCGTTCTCGTTGCCCTCGGCGGTATGGTTGAACACCACGTCGAGAATGACCTCAATGCCGTTCCTGTGAAGGCTGCGCACCATACTTTTCAGCTCGTCGGCTTCCATACCGAACGGGGCTGTGGAAGCGTATCCCGCCTTCGGAGCGAAGAAATCCACGGTGGAATAGCCCCAGTAGTTGAGCAGCTTTCTGCCGTTTATCTCGCGCGAATTCTCGAACTCGTCAAACTCGAATATCGGCATAAGCTCAACACAGTTGATACCGAGCTCTTTAAGATACGGTATCTTCTCCTTCAGACCGGTGTAGGTGCCTTTGTATTTCACGCCGCTGTCGGGATGTTCGGTGAATGAACGGACATGCAGCTCGTAGATTATCATATCGCGCTGATGATGCTCGAGCGGCTTGTCACCCTCCCAGTCGAAATCCTCGCGTATGAGCTGTCCGCGGTGCTGGTACTGCACCGACCAGTCGGGTTCCCTGCCCCAGACCGTCCTGCCCGACACCGACTTGGCATACGGGTCGAGCAGCACTTTTGACTTGTCGAAGCGCAGGCCCTTTTCCGGTGCGTACTCGCCGTCAAAGCGATAGCCGTACTCGGTTGTCTCGACGGCGATACCGAACACCATCATCGTATAGACGTTGCCGATACGGAATTCTTCGGGGAACGGTATCTCAATAAACGGCTCGGCCTGCCCGTGATGATACAGCACGAGCGTGCAGCCGGTGGCTTCCTTTGAAAAAACGCTGAAATTCACGCCTCCGTCGGTGAGCGTCGCACCGAACGGAAAAACGCGTCCGACGCAGTATTCCAGATCGCCTGTCTTGTTGGTCGGGAATGTGTCTATAAGCTTCATATATTCTCCTCGCTCAAACGGTCGTCGGGGGGCGCTGTCAATCCACTATTTTCAGGAAATCGGTAAGACCCGTAGCAGTAAATATGTCAAGTATGGCAGCAGACGGATAGCAGACGGTAAGAGAACCCTTCTTCGCCAGCATCATCTTTTGCAGGCCGACAAGAACGCGCAGTCCCGCCGACGACATATATTCGAGCTGCTTTAAGTTGAGCACGACCTCGGTAATACCGTCAAGCTCGTCTGTTATACCGCTGTCGAACTGCGGAGCCGTCATTACGTCAACTCGTCCGATGATCTCGGCCGTAAGTTTCTCTCCTTCTTTTGTCTTGTTGATAGTAAGCTTACTCATGTTCGTCTACTCCTTTATTGCAAATTCATATCTGTTCCTTTTCAGGAAGAAATGTGAACAGTTCTTCCAGCTCGAGATCGGCGAACCGGGGATCGGTGCGTTTCAGGTCGAATTTCACCTTGTACGGGATAAGCTCCTTACAGCCGAACTCATACACGCTCGTATGGCCCTTCTCCCTGAAAAAATCGAGGTAGGACACCATATCGAGGCAGTCTTTCGCGTACAGCATATTCTGACATAGTATGTAGCGGTGCATATGCCGTACAGCCTTTTCGGCGAGCTCGGTATATGCGCTGTTGTATTTCCGGATGAACGCGAGCAGGTGCTCTGCGGATGCCTGTACGCTGTCATAGTCGCGGATAAGCTTATTCATCGTACTCACGGCGCTCGTCTGGGACATTCCCGATGAGGCATCGTAGCGGTACAGCACACGCGGCAGGCGTTTTACGCTTTTCGCGAGGCTGAAGAATACTCCGGAGAAGAAGCTGTCCTCTCCCATATTGCAGTAGAACGGCTCACAGGCTTCGAGCGTCTTATGTATCACTTCCGCGGAATAGGCGTTCTTCCAGATCGCGGGCGGGAATTTTCCCTCCATGTAGGTGCGCAGGAAATCGTCTGTCTCTATCGGCATCATCTCGCTGCCGAACGGCTCCATTACCAACCCGAAGCGTATTATATCGGGCTCACCGTCCCCGAAAGCCTCTCTGAGCACAGTGAGCGCATCGGGCTCCAGCGCGTCGTCGCTGTCGAGAAAGACTATATGCTTCCCAGCGGCATGCTTCATTCCCGTGAAGCGCGCTCCCGTCAGAGAGCTGTTTTTTTCGTGATGATACACCGAAAAGCGCTCATCCGAGGCACAGAGCTCATCGAGGAACTTACCCGACCCGTCGGTCGAGCCGTCGTCAACAAATATCGCCTCGAAATCGGTAAAAGTCTGCTCCCGGAGCGACCTTATGCAGCCGTCCATTTTGCCGAGCTGGTTATATACCGGAATAAGTACACTGAAATACATAACTTACCTCTTATTATTTCATCGAGAATTTCTCGTACTGCACGCCGAGCTTGTCGAGCATCTCGTCCGTTATCTTGTACTGGTCGCGGAACTTGAATGACAGGAGCTTGTTGCAGCCGTAATCGAACACGCGCGCAAGCTCGTCGGTATCGAACACCTTGATGAAGTTCACGACCTTGCGGTAATCCGTCTCGTCCTTCGTGAACATGAGCAGGATAAAGCAGTTCATCGTGATGAACTTTTCCTCCATAAGGTCAAGGTACTCGGGCGCGTATTGTCTGACATATTCGCGGAGGTGGTCTATGCAGAACTTGATGTTATTGACATGTGTCTGAAGCTTCTCAACTGTCTGATTTGTCGAGGTGGTGGACATACCGCTGCCGATGATGTAATGATAAAGGCATTTGTCAAGCGTACCGTCGCTCCCTGCGCAGGAAAACAGCACCGTGCTCCAGAACACATCCTCGCCCATATTGCAGTAGAACGGCTCAACACGCTCGGCGGCCTTCTTTATCACCGCGGCGCTGTAGCAGTTCTTCCACACATTCGGCACCATTTCGTCCGTCAGTATGGCGCGCAGCGGATTGTCGGTGTGAAGCGGGAGAACATCCTCGTTCTGCGGCTTTAATCCGAAGCCCGTCTTGACGGTATCCATAAACTCCTTGACATATCCGAAGCGCAGGATATCCACAGGGTTTTCGGTAAGACTCCGGTGCAGCAGCTCGAGCGAATCCTTTTCAAGATAGTCGTCACTGTCAACAAACAGGGTATAGTCACCCTTTGCGTCCTTCATGCCCGTAAGACGCGCCGCGAGCAGAGATGCGTTCTTGGGGTGGCGCAGTATGCGGAAGCGATCGTCCTTTTTACAGAACTCCATACACATATCGTATGACGCGTCCGTCGAGCCGTCGTCCACAAGTATGACCTCGAACTCACCGAAGGTCTGTGCTGTGAGTGAGGCGATACATCCGTCCATAAGGCCTACCTGATTGAATACCGGGATAAGGATACTGAAAAATGGTTTCATGACTGTTCCTCGCTTTCGTTTACTGTCCTGATCGTTTCGTAATGGAATTTATCACTGTAGAAGTGACTGTCGCTGACTATACCGGCGTTCACGCCGCGCTTCTGAAGCTCACCGGCAATTCCCCCGGCAAATGCGCTGCTGTCGCTGCGGTTTCCCACCGTAATTGTCATCGTGTCACCATAATACCCTATTATCGCAAAGCACGCTCTTGCCGTGTTATATATCATAACGTTGTCGAGAAGCGTGTCCGCTGCCTCCCCCATAGACTGGTCGCCGATAAAGGTCAGCACATAGGTCATCGGGGTGAAATTATCTCCCGACGGCAGCAGCTCGAGTCGTTTTGCCACAGCCGCTGCCCCGGCGGGATCCTTCTCAAGCTCCCTCACGGTAAGCACCTTGTCACCCGCCATTTTCCTATGCAGTGCGGGCTCGAACTGCTGCTTCATTGCCGCTTTCAGCCCGGCGCAGCGCTCCCTGACACCTTTACCGCGAAGCTCTGCGGTATATGGCAGAAAAACGCTGTCAGAGCAGTTCACGAATGTCTGCGATCCGAATTCCTGGCGCTGGTCGATACCGGACATCACGACTACAGGCTTTTCCCCGCAGTCAAAGGTATTCGCGACAGCCGATGATATCACATCCGCGAGCAGGGGCAGATACGATACGCCTGCTTCGCTCTTCAGCTTATTAATCTCCGCCAGCGGGAGCTTTATGCGGCAAAGATGTATGTAGTCGCATTCCTCGGGGTATGGCGTTTCCGGTATCGCGAAAGCGCCCGGGTTCTCGTATGACCACTCCGGCGTAAGTGTCGCGTCTCCGTACTTCTCATACGGCATATACACATCGTCCGGATCGGCGTCCGGCGGTATGCCCTGTACGGTGCGTCCCTTTGTAAATGCGGCTTCTTCCTCCGGGGTGATCGCAATACCCTTTTCTTTCATATAAAAGTACATCACGAGGCGGACGAAGCTTGCCATGCCGGCGCCGTCCGTCAGCCCGTGGAACGCACTGAATACAAGGCGTCTTTCAGTGTATCGGAAGTAAAACAGCAGGCCGTTGGTCTCGTCGGAACAGAGTTTTACGGGCTTATCCTTCACTTCCGGCATAAATACGATATCTCCGCTGCCGACGACTGCCTCCGGGCGGCCGTTTTGCAGCACGATGCTCTTGTTGAATTCCGGTATGCACCGAAGCGCATATGCTGCCGCCTTCTTCATCGCGGGAAGATCAAACGGTTCTCTGAATGACAGCTCGGTGATAATATCTATTGTTGAACGCCCGGTCAGTGCGTAGTAGAAAAACCTGTCCGACGCGCCCATTTTCATAAATTCTTCTGACATCACAGCTCCTTTCCGCAAGGCCGTATGTGTTTCATCAGCCCTTGCCGAGCTTTTTAAGCATATCTTTCTTTAATGTGACGCTGTCGATCTTGCCCGAACCCAACAGCGGGAAATCGTCATACCGCACGAAATACGACGGTATCTTGAATTTTGAGAGCTTGTCGGCCAGCGCGGCACGGATCGCTTCCTCGTCAAACTCCGCGCCGTCGTTCATCGTTACGCAGGCGCCGACCTCCTCGCCGAAGAAATCGCTCGGTACGCCGAACACCTTTACCATCTTCACGCCGCTGACAGCCGAAATTGCGGACTCTACCTCGCCGGGCATGATGTTCTCGCCGCCGCGGATTATAAGTTCCTTCAGGCGGCCGGAAAGCCTGAGATAACCTTCCTCTGTGAAATACCCGAGGTCACCGGTGTGAAGCCATCCGTCCGCGTCTATTGACTGGTCGGCGGGATCGACCTTGTAATACGCCGTCATAAGGCTATAGCCCTGTACGATGATCTCCCCCTGTATGCCGATACGGCATTCGCGCTTGGTGGCCGGTGCCTGTATCTTTACCTCGATGTTCGGGACGGGCTTTCCGACCGTGTTCAGAAGATGCTCGTCGGTATCGTCGTACTCGGTCACTGAGACGGGTGCCATTTCGCTGAGCCCGTAGGATGATATGAAATGTTCATTCGGAAGCTTCTCTCTGAACATCTTTATCTGCGCCTGAGTTGCCGCCGCTCCGGCCAGTATCGTACAGCGTAGTGAAGCGCACCTTTCGGAGGAGAAGTTCTTGTTGTTGAGCAGGGCTATCATCATGGTCGGTACGGTGTGGAATATCGTACAGCGCTCACTTTCGATAAGATCGAGCAATGTATCCGTGCGGATATCCTTCGGCAGACATATCAGCGAATCCGCCATAAAACCCGAGAATACGCCCGCCACAAGCCCGAAGATGTGAAACATCGGAAGTATAAGACAGACCTTGTCGGTGTTGTTCAGCTTCTGGTTTCTCATACTTTCGGCCGACGCGTTCAGAATGTTGTACGATGACAGGATAACGCCCTTGGGCTTGCCGGTGGAGCCGGATGTGAATATCATCGCACACGGGTCATCGCTGCCTACCGTCTGCGAGAATTTGTACTTTATACCGTCATATTCGCCATACCGGCTTTTGAAGTTTATGCTCCTGCCTATCGGATAAGTGAAGCTTATCGGGCAGTTGTCGTTATTTACGAGACCGTCCGCAAAGGCAGCCCCATCCTTCACCTCGGGCATATCACCATAGCAGAGGTGCGTGACATCGCCTATCGAGGCGACCTTTGCCGTTTCTTCCGGGAACCGCCCCGGGTTGAACAGCATTGCCATTGCACCGAGCTTTTGTATCGCAAAGAACGTTATTATCCAGTTTGCGGAGTTAAGGCCGGAGATACCGACATGAGTGCCCTTCCTGACCCCTGCCTTTTCCAGATCGGCAGCGACAAGCTGTGAGCACATATCTATATCCTTCCAGGTGTATGTGTCGTTACCGGTCTTTATGGCGATACGTTCCGCAGCCGTTCTTAATTTCTTCTCCAGAAACGATTTGAACGAGTGATCAAGATAGGTCGGGGAATCCTCATCCGCAAGCGTGACATTGAACGCCGTATTGAATCCGGTCGTTTTGAATATATCGAAGATCACGGGCAGGACGTTCCGGATTGCCAGTCTGTCCCCCGGGAAGCGCTGACCGCAGATCACGAGCTCGCGCAGTCCCGCCGACGAGATATACGTCATATCTTTCACATCTAGTATCAGCTTTTCCGTGCTTTCCGGTATCTCCGAGACAGCGCTGTGAAACACCGGAGCGGTCTCCACATCGAGGCGTCCCGATATCAGCAGTGTAAGCTCGTTTCCGTTGACTATGTTTGTTACCGTCATAGATATTTCCCCCGTGGTCAGTCAAACCATGTAAATCTGTCAAATCGTACTCCCGCAAGCTCCATTCTCTCGTCGGAGAGCAGATATTTCTTCCGCACCAGCGCGGGTATCGCCTCGCGGCAGGCTTCCTCGTACAGCCATTGTGTACCGCCGCCACGCAGTGTATAGATGTTTTCCGCTATATTGACGAAGTCATCTTCCTCCCACACGCTGTTGATAAAGACGTACCTCATGGCGCGCTTCATAAGGAATTCCGCACTTTCACGGTACTGCGGACAGTAACGGTCGGTGTAGGCGTAAAAGTGCTCCGCCGTCAGAAGCAGGCTGTCCATATCGCGGCGCATCTTCGCGGGAGCGACCTTGCGGGTCGTGGACATACCGCTGCCAGTACGGTAATGATAGAACACCTCGTTTATCACGGCAAAGCTTCCGGCGCAGTCATACAGCACAGCGCTTATGAACAGATCCTCCGCCATATTGCTGTAGAAGGGCTCTATTCGTTCCAGCGCGCGTTTTATCACTGTTTTCGAATAGCAGTTCTTCCACACCGTCGGGGAGATCTTACCGTGCATGAACGCATCGAGTACGCCCTCGGGGAATTCCTCGGCTGGCCTTACCACCATTTTCGGCTCCTCGATTATTTCAAACCTGACTATATCGACGGGGCGCTCGCAAAGCAGCGCGTGTATCTTCCCGAAGGCCTCGGGCGCAAAAGTGTCGTCGCTGTCGATAAACAGGATATACTCACCCTTCGCCTCTTTCATTCCCGTATAGCGCGCGGTCATTACGGAGCTGTTCTTCTCGTGGGAAACGGCACGGAAACGGTCATCCCCGCCGCAGATCCGCGCGATCTCATCCGCGGAGCCGTCCGTGGAGCCGTCATTTACAAATACGACTTCAAAGTCACCGAATGTCTGCTCATTTAATGAACGAATACAGTCATCCATCTGACCGGCCTTGTTATAAACGGGTATCAGAATACTGAAAAATGGCATAACAGCACTTCCTTTGGGTCTTCAGAGGTTCCCTTATGTGTATTGCGAGTCGAACAGACGTCTGTACGCTCCGTGCTTTTCCATAAGCTGCTCGTGGGAGCCCTGCTCCTTCACATCGCCGTCTTCGAGATAGAGGATGCAGTCGGCACCTACTATAGTGCTCAGTCTGTGCGCTATCACGAAGGTCGTCTTGCCTTTCATCAGGCGCTCCATCGCCTGCTGGAGTCTGCGCTCGGTCTGTGTATCGACGCAGGACGTTGCTTCATCGAGTATCAGTATCGGCCGGTTCGCAATGAATGCCCTCGCTATTGCAAGCAGCTGACGCTGGCCTGCGGAGATGTTTGCTGCATTCTCACGCAGCTCGAACAACATCTTTCCGGGAAGCAGCTCGACGAAATAATCCGCTCCCACCTCTTTCAAAGCTTCCATAATATCGTCATCGGTCGCGGTATCACAGCCGAGCCGCAGATTTTCCGCGATAGTCCCGTCGAAAAACCATGTGTCCTGCGGAACGATACCGATAAGCTCGTGAAGGTCCTCACGCAGCATCTGAGTTATCGGAAGACCGCCGACTCTGATACAGCCGCCGTTCACGTCGTAGAAGCGCATCAGCAGCTTTATCAGCGTAGTCTTGCCGGCGCCTGTGGGGCCTACTATCGCAATATGCTCACCCTCTTTTACATCAAGGGAGAAATTCTTTATCAGTATTTTGTCCGCGCAATAGCCGAAGCTGATATCGTCAAATGACGCGCTTACGGTACCGTCGGGCTTTGCGGGCTCGGCGCAGTCGGGCTCTTCCTCCTCCGCCAGGAATGCGAATATGCGCTCCGCAGCAGCACTGAAGCTCTGATAAACGCTGCCGAGTTTGGCTATCTGCTGCATCGGCTGGTTTATACTGTTGACGTAGTTGATGAATGTCTGTATATCACCGATAGCGATAGATCCCGCAAACGCGAGAAATCCGCCGAGGATAAGCACTACGAGATACGAGATATTGCCGATAAAGGTTATCACCGGCGTAAGGAGATACGAGCGGAACAGAGCGCGTTCTCCGGCTTCGGACAAGCGGCGGTTGGTCTCTCTGAACTTCTTCTTTGCCTCGGCTTCATTGCCGAAAAGCTTCAGCACATCGAAGCCGGTGAAGTTTTCCTCGATCTGTCCGTTCAGCTCGCCGAGCACGTTCTGCTGCGCGTTGAAATGCTTCTGCGAGCGGGCAAGCACGAGCTTCGAGCCGAGGGCGCTCAGCGGCACGCTGACTATTACGACTATGGCAAGTATCGGGTTCAGTACGAACATTACCACTATCATCATCAAAAGATATATAGGCGCATCCGCTATCTGTATGAAAAATGTCTGAAAGTTCATCGAGAGCACGTTAACATCGTTCGTTACCGTGGAAAGCAGGTCTCCGAACGGCTTGCTCTCGTAATATCCGAGCGGCAGCTTTTCGAGCTTGTGCGCGATATCGGTGCGAAGGCGCAGCACCATACGCTGCGTAACCCCGATCATTACACGGTTCTGGAGCATAAGGAACACGCTGTTGAGAATGTACGACACTGCGCAGAGAATAAGCACGGTAATGAGCTTATCAAACGGGAACAGAGAAGCATCCCCGCCGCTCTCTATGACACCGTTCGCTGTGACGGTTATCGCCTGACCGAGGAATAACGGACCCGCGACCTGTGTTATGGCGTAAAGGAGCGCGAACACGAAGGATACCGCGATCATGGCCTTATCTTTTCCGAGTATTCCTATAAGCTGTATAAAGGGGTTTGTCTTTTTATCTTTCATATCAGGCCCCCATCTGCGACTGCAGGATATCGCGGTAGATATCACAGCTTTGTTTCAGTTCATCGTGCTTACCGACGGCCTTTATCTCACCGTCGCGCATAACGATTATCCTGTCAGCATTTCTTATGAACGACAGTCTCTGCGTAACGAAAATGACCGTGATATCGCCCATCATGCTGCGCAGTGCGTCACGCAGCTTCAGACCCGTTTCAAGGTCGAGCGCGGAGGCGCTGTCGTCGAGTATCAGTATCTTCGGGGAGCCGCCGAGAGCACGCGCAATGGTAAGGCGCTGCCTCTGGCCGCCGGAAACGTTGCTTCCGCCCTGCGCTATCCACTCCGCAAAGCCTTTTTCCTTCGCCTGTATGAACGGCATGGACTGCGAAAGCTCCGCAGCCCGCTCGACTTCATCGTCGGTAATGGCCTGGTCGCGGAACGCTATATTCGAGCGGATGTTGCCGGTATATAGAAACGACCTCTGCGGGACATAGCCTATCATAGCCCGCAGTTCATCGAGCTTCATTTCGCGGATATCCCTGCCGCCTATGCGTATCTCTCCTTCCGTAGCGTCATAAAGCCGCGGAATGAGCTGCATCAGCGTGGTCTTGCCGCAGCCCGTGTTTCCCACGATAACGGTCATCTCGCCCTGTTTCGCGGTAAACGAGATATTGCGGACGACCATACCGGCATCGTCGGAATAGCGGAAGCTCACGTTGTCAAATTCCACATCGTAATTTGTCGGGGCGGCATCGGTACCGTTACCGTCGCGTATCACGGGTTCGGTCGATAATACCTCCCGTATGCGCGCCGCACCTATCACCACGAGCGGCACCTGCAATCCTACCACGGCGCCCATTATCAGCCCCGAAATGACCATATAAAGATAATTTATGAACGCAGTGATATCGCCGACCTGCATCTCGCTGCGGCTCACATAAACGCCGCCTATCCAGAGCACGAGCAGGTTCAGAAGGTTGAGTATAAGATACATACTCGGCTGCATTATCGCTTCGAGAAGTCCGGAGGACTGCGCCGTGTTCTTCAGTTCAGCGCTGCCCTGACGGATCCTGTCGCCGTTCCACGTCTCGCGGTTGAGCGCGCGGAGTATCTGGATCCCCGACAAGCCCTCACGCGTCACACGGTTGAGCGAGTCGAGTTCCACAGCCATACGTCTGTGCAGCGGCAGAGCCTTTTTTACGAGCAGAGCGAACACGGCCACGACAAGACCCACGCCGAGGGCAACTATCCACGCCATAGAGAGTTGATACTGCATAACGCCGACTATTCCGCCGATGATAAGAAACGGCACCGGCAAAGCGGCAGTAAGCAGCATATAAAGCCCGTTCTGCACCTGCATCACGTCGTTCGAACAGCGGGTTATCATTGATGAAACCGTGAAATGATCCATTTCCTTCAAAGAGAAGGTCAACGTCTTTTCGTAGAGCGTATTGCGGATGTCCTCCGAAACGTGTACTGCGATGCGACCCGCGAGAAGGCCGCTCAGCACAGCCGCGGCGGCCATTCCGAGCATGATCAGCAGCATCCTTACGGCAATGCTGACTATCCTCTCGCGGTACTGTTCCTCCGTCAGCTCTTTTCCGAGCGCCGAAACGGTGTCACAGGTGACCTCCGCTATGAAGCCCGTGTTCCAGAGCTGGAGGACCACTGTGACCGCAGAAAACAGCACGATCAGCAGCAGCGACCATTTATACCTGAATGTAAATCCTGCAAGGAGCTTCATTGTGCAGCCTTTACCTCCGCTTTGGCGGCCGCGGCAGCCTCCTTCTTCGCTTTTGCCTTAGCGGCCTTTTTCTTTTGTAATTTATCATAGAGCATCGAGCATACGATCGTCAGCGCGAATTCCACGACTATCGCTATCCAGCGCACTCCGTTGCTCATATCGTCAATGCCGTTTGCCTGAACGATATACGCCCAGCCCTGTGTGAATATGTAGTGGATAAGATAGGTGTACATACTGATGTTGCCGAGGTACACGAGGGGTTTCCACGAAAGCGCCTTTGAGATATATCCGCGGCCGTAGATGCATACAAGCAGCACGAGCATGGACATCACGCAGGAGAATGCCGGAGAGCAGAATGTGATGATCTTTCCGAAATCCCATCCGGATAATATCAGCAAGCCGGAACCATAGTATGAAACGAAATAGAACAAAGCGAACGCGATCACCTCTATGATCGTCCACTTTACCTTGGAGAATTCGCGCGAATCAATGTCGCTTTCTTTCCTTCTCGCCTTATAGATGTAGCCCATCACGCAGCCTATGAAGAAATCGGCAACTCTCATTATCGGAGAATTCTGCGTGAACCAGATGAACAGGTCGTGCTCGAATGAGGCACCGGAAACAGCGGAGAACACCTCGGGGAAACCCAGCGCGTAGCCGACAGCGATCTCGATACCCGTGAAAACAGCTGACACAATAACAGCCAGACAAAGAACTTTCTTTATCGAGCCGATCTTCTTCAGAAGCTTTAAGATAAGCGGGAACAGGAAATACGCAAACAGCATTACGGACAGGAACCACGAGGGGCCGTTGAAGTTGAACACATAGTTGTTGTAATCTGGCACCCACGCCTGCATCAGGCTGAGGTTCACGCCGAAGCGGAAGAGCTGGCTTTCAAGGTGTACCTGGTCTATCGATACAAACAGGGACCAGTACAATATGATAAACATGATAAACTGTAACGTAGCTGTTTCAACGTGCAGCGGGTACAGCTTTTTCAGCTTTCCCGTGGTAAATCTGAAACAGCCTCCGATACTGCTTTCAGTTTCGCGGTCCATATAGGAATATACCATAAGGAAGCCCGACATCATCAGAAACACGCTCATCGCGCAGCTCTCACCGAATGCCGGTATCCCCGACACCTTGTAAAATCCCGCATGCTCCCCAAAAACCATAAGGAAGCACAAAAATCTCAGCGTTTGTATCGCGTCAAATCTTTTTTTCGCAGCCATTTCTGAATACCGTTCCTTTCTTTATCGGCAGGGTCTGAACAAAATATTGCCGTTCTCGATACCGGATATCTCTATCATGAATTTCAGCGGCAAACGGTACAATCCCGCGTCTGTTGTAATGACGGGGCGCACCTTATCTCCCGGGCGGAGAGCATCCGCGAGCAGAGGCCTTTCGCCGTCCGGTGCTCCCGCAGGAATAAATTCGTAGAATATGGCGTCTCTCTCAAGTATATACTCGCCCTCTTCCCCGGACGCGGTGCCTATTATACCGAACTCGCTGGCAATAAGGCAGCGGCGCAGCGGTATGCCGTCGAATTCCGAAACATTGTCGGGGGTCGGGTGAACGCATATCACCGTTATCTCCGAGAGGTCTTTCCATACATCCCGCAGCGTGAGCGCATCACCGAGTTTTGCAAGAGCGCGCAGCTCCGCAGCCCTTTCGGGGTCGGGACGCAGATACATATCTATTATTCTTGACAGAGTGGCAGTATAGCTTCTCTGTCCGGCAATTCTGCCATTCTCGATATCGTCGGCTATCACGGAAAGGCAGTCCGCCAGTCCCGAACGCAGCGAGCCGAGGTCGAACGAACCGAACAGCACGATCTGATCGATACTTCGGTTCGCAGCACACAGGAGCAGTTTAAGGTAGTTCCTGTCCGCGAGCGACTGCGATGTACGGCCGTTCTCGCCCTCGATATCGAACGATATCTCATACGGCAGCACATACCGCCTTGCGCCCTCCGTCGGGTCATAGCGGTATTTCCAGCGGTATTCCTCAAGCGTTATGCCGGAGACCGAGCTCGTATATACGCCGTTGTTCGACGCAATTATCGGGTCGTCGTCCTCCGACCATATCAGCACCGTACTGCCGCGAAGCTGTCTGCGGAACGCGTCCGCGTAGCACCTCGCCTGCTTAGCCGAGACCGGAACGAGCATATCGTTCATAAGGCGGACATACCAGCTTGGCTTTTCGGCCGCGTAGATTCTGATATCGCCTATGCTCTTTTCAATATCTATCATCGGCTGATAGGACGCGAACGAGGTAAGCGGGAGCTGAGACTGATAACCGCGCGGGGTCAGGATATCCTCAAAGTGGTATCTTCTTCCGTAGTGGGTATCCTTATTCTTGACGAGAATGCCCTTAAGCACGTCAAACCCGTTCATAGGCACATTGCCGTCGAATTGCTCGAAACGCCTGATATTGAGCAGTATCTCGGAGGGCAGGACGTTCATCATCGTGCGGAACGGCTCGATAAAGCGGCCTTCCGGTATAGGCGAGGTCATTTTGAGGTACGGCTCGTAAATGTCCCTTACCTTGATACGGGTCTCCATTTTCACCTTCGGTGAACCGAGATAGCGGCTTAGCACGAACGCGTTCGCAATTATTATGTTATCCACAAAAAGTCCGTAGTCGAGCGCTCTTTCTATCACTATCTGAAGCCCACTGACTATGCGGAGTATCTCTTCGTCAGTCTTTTCTCCGCCGATCGCCGACGCGGAATTGATGTAGTAGATGTAGCCGATAAACTGCGGGAGGAAGCAGATCCTTTCCGCAAGATGTATCGTCTGCAGGTTGAAATAAATATCTTCGCCAACAACGATATTCTCATCGAAGCTGATGTTGTTCGCTCTGAGGAAATTCAGGTCGAATGCCCTGCTCGTGATGAAAAACGGGAAGTCATTGTAGATGCGGTTCTCCATTCCGAGCTTCGAGTCAACCATAATGATCTCTCTTGTGGTATCCCACGGCACCGTCTCCGATATCGCGAGCATATCCGGGAATTCAAGCTCGTACTCCCTGCGGAATACCAGCACCTGCGCCCCGGTCTCGCCGAAATACCCCACAAGCCGTTCGAGCGCATCCGGGCGGAACTTGTCGTCCCCGTCAAGGAAAGCGACATAGTCCGATGTTGCAAGCCCAAGTCCGTTGTTTCTCGGGCTCGCCGCGGTATGACAGTCGTTGTTCAGCACATCGAGAATGACATTCTCATAGCCGCCGAGCTTTTCACGGACGCGTTCTATGTGCTCCTCGCGGCAGTTATGCAGCGTTATCACCCATTCGATATTTTCAAAGCCTATCGACTGCCGCAGCATGCTGTTCACACAGCCGTCGAACATCTTTTCATTAACATTGTGGTACGGCGTTACGACCGAGATCATATATTTACCCATTGCGGATACTCCTTTTCTCCGGGACTGACCCGCCATCGGCGGGAAATCAAACCACTATTGCTTCGATCAGTCCTCAAATCCATTGGGATTCTGCGACTGCCAGCGCCACGAATCCTCGCACATTTCCTTTATGCCGTATTTCGCCGTCCAGCCGAGCTCCTTTTCCGCAAGGTCGGCGGAGGCGTAGCAGGTCGCTATATCGCCCGCACGGCGCGGCTTTATACTGTACGGTATCTTCTGACCCGTAGCTTCCTCGAACGCCTTGACGAGCTGCAGGACGCTCACACCGTTTCCGGTGCCGAGGTTGTATATCTTCAGGCCGCATTTCTCCTTGATCTTGTCCAGCGCCTTAACGTGGCCGTCCGCAAGATCGACAACGTGGATATAATCGCGCACACCGGTCCCGTCGGGGGTGTCGTAGTCATTGCCGAATACACCGAGCTCTTTGAGCTTGCCGACAGCGACCTGCGTGATGAACGGCATAAGGTTGTTCGGGATGCCGTTCGGGTTATCGCCGATAAGGCCGGACTTATGCGCACCGATCGGGTTGAAATAGCGCAGCAGGATAACGTTCCACTCGGGGTCGGCCTTCTGTATGTCGGTGAGTATCTGCTCGAGCATGGACTTCGTCCAGCCGTAGGGGTTGGTGCAGGATTTCTTCGGGCACTGCTCGGTTATCGGAATAAATTCGGGATCGCCGTAAACGGTCGCCGAGGACGAGAAGATGATATTCTTCACATTATGCTTTCTGAGCGCATCCACGAGGATAAGTGTACCCTGGAGGTTGTTCTCGTAGTATTCCCACGGTTTGCGGACGGACTCGCCGACAGCTTTCAGACCCGCGAAATGTATGCAGGCCTCTACCTTCTCGGTATCGAGTATGCGCATCATGGCATCGCGGTCGGTAGTATCCGCCTCGTAGAACGTCACTTTCTTGCCGGTGATCTGTTCCACGCGGTCGATCGCTTTTTTCGAGGCGTTCACAAGATTGTCCACCACAACGACTTCGTAGCCGTTATCCAGCAGTGATACCACAGTATGCGAGCCGATGTAGCCGGCTCCTCCGGTAACAAGAATTTTCATAAAAATATCCTCGCTTTCGTTATATTACTTGGTTCGCAATTGCTTATCCGGTAATTGCAAAATCCACAACAAGCCATTTTTTATTTTATGATTCCCCGGATAACTCACCAAAATTTATAAAGCCGTTCCAGTTATATAACTTTTGAAAATCTGATATGCTATAATAGACATAATGAACCGGAAAGGGTGATCGTTATGTCGAAAAGATTACGCAAGGGAAATCTCAG
>JAEEGL013113786.1_pt1 | contig 22917 bp, 18 predicted proteins | sample 9134231 | NCBI WGS metagenome assembly JAEEGL01 (sample SAMN16246548, study PRJNA631951) | gut metagenome | biome: gut microbiome; feature: rumen; material: fiber-attached | host: Bos | place: Iran: Karaj | collected 2018-10 | reverse complement strand
TTATACCGACCTTTCCTTTATAAAGGCCGCGGAAGAGACAATTTCCTATCCCATGGTGATAAAGGAGTGCTTCGGCTCATTCGGGGCCCAGGTACATCTGGCAAAAAACAGAAAGGAAGCTCAGGAGATCGTAAAAAAGCTGAAGGTTCCCTTTATATTTCAGGAGTTTATCTGCCCGGCCCGGTTCCCGAAACAGGCAGGCAGAAGGGATGACGCTTCTTTTACCGCCTCAGAGGATGCTTTGGGTAAATACACCGAAAGCAGCAGGGATATAAGGTTGCAGGTGGTCGGGGACAGAGTCGTCGCGGCAATGCTTCGAAGCAACGATTCCGATTTCCGGGCAAATATCACTAACGGCGGGAAAATGGAGCCCTATATGCCTTCCTCCGAGGAGGCCGGGCTTGCCGTTTCGGTATGCCGGGCTCTTGGGCTTTGCTTTGCGGGTGTGGACATTCTTTTCGGAAAAGACGGGCCCGTGCTCTGCGAGGTCAACTCAAACGCCCATTTTAAGAATATATCGGACTGCACCGGAATAGATGTCGCCTCTTTTATCATCGGGCATATACTTGATGTGATCGCTTAATATCTGTTTACGTAGTGAGGGATATGCCGATTATAAGAATGACAGGTACAATCTTTACGAAATATATGATATGATAATGAGAAAATACGCACACACAGGAGGTATCAATGGAGCAGGAAAACAGACAGAATAAGCAGCTGATGCTTGGAAACAAGGCGGTTGCGAGAGGGCTTTACGAGGCAGGCGTCTGCTTTGTATCAAGCTACCCGGGAACTCCCAGCACGGAGATCACCGAGGAGGCGGCAAAGTATGACGAGATCTACTGCGAATGGGCTCCCAACGAAAAAACAGCTATGGAATCGGCCTTCGGAGCTTCCCTTGCGGGACGCCGTTCTTTCTGCGCGCAAAAGCATGTAGGGCTTAACGTGGCGGCTGATCCTCTTTTCACCATGTCCTATACGGGTGTAAATGCCGGGCTCGTGATCGTAGTGGCGGATGACGCGGGAATGCACTCCTCCCAGAACGAGCAGGATAGCAGGCATTACGCCAGGGCTGCCAAGATACCGATGCTCGAGCCCTCGGACTCACAGGAGGCTTTACAATTTACAAAGCTTGCCTATGAGCTTTCCGAGCAGTACGATACCCCGGTTCTTATAAAGATGTGCACAAGGGTAGCCCATTCCCAGTCCCTTACCACCATCTCCGAAAGAAAGGTCCCCGATAAGGCCTATGAAAAAAACATCGCAAAATACGTAATGATGCCCGGAAATGCCAAAAAAAGGCATCCCGTGGTTGAGGAGAGAACGAACAGGCTGAGGGAATATGCGGAAAAGTCCGACATTAACGTGATTGAAATGGGAGATACCTCCATCGGTATAATCACCTCCTCTACCTGCTATGATTATGTGAAGGAGGTGTTCGGGGAAAAGGCCAGTGTTCTTAAGCTCGGGATGATATATCCCCTTCCGGATGAAAAGATAAGGGCTTTTGCCTCAAAGGTGGATAAGCTCTATGTCGTGGAGGAGCTTGATCCCTTCATCGAAGAGCACGTTAAGGCTCTGGGGCTTGAGGTAAGCGGAAAGGCCCTTCTGCCTCTGACAGACGAATTCTCACAGAATCTAATAGCCTCCGCTTTCGGCATTAAGGCAGAGGAGGGTCCTTCGATACCGGATGAGATCCCTCCCCGCCCGCCTGTCATGTGCGCGGGCTGCCCGCACAGAGGCCTTTTCTTTGTCCTTAAGAAATGCGGCTGTACCGTTCTCGGCGATATAGGCTGCTATACTCTCGGGGCTGTTGCACCCCTTAACACCATAGAGATGACCCTCTGCATGGGTGCCTCCATCGGGGCTCTCCACGGCTTTAACAAGGTACGAAAGATAAAGGGAGAAACCTCCGGTCATCCTGTGGCTGTCATCGGCGATTCCACTTTCATGCATTCAGGCATGACCGGGCTTGCAAACGTCGCCTATAACCAGTCGAACTCCACGGTGATCATCCTCGATAACTCCATCACCGGAATGACCGGCCACCAGCAGAATCCCACCACCGGATATAATATCAAGGGCGATCCGGCCGGAAAGATAGATCTGGAGGCTCTCTGCAGGGCCATGGGCTTTGAAAGGGTACGGGTCATCGATCCCTACGATCTTTCACAGTGCGAAGCCGTGATAAAAGAAGAGATCAACATCGATGCCCCCTCCGTCATAATCTCCAGACGTCCCTGTGCCCTTCTGAAATATGTAAAGCACAACCCGCCGATCAGGGTGAATAAGGATAAGTGCATAGGCTGCAAGGCCTGCATGCAGATAGGGTGTCCCGCGATCTCGATAGTTGACGGGAAGTCGGTCATAGACGAAACTCTCTGCGTAGGCTGCGGCGTCTGCAGCCAGCTCTGCAGGTTCGATGCTTTTGAAAAGGGGGAGAAGGATGGAAACTAAGAATATAATGATCGTAGGAGTGGGCGGCCAGGGGTCGCTGCTTGCAAGCAAGCTTTTGGGCCATCTTTTTTTGGAAAACGGTTATGACGTGAAGGTATCTGAGGTTCACGGAATGTCCCAGAGAGGCGGGAGCGTGGTTACCTATGTCCGCTACGGAGACAGGGTATATTCACCGGTCATCGACAGAGGGGAAGCCGATTTCATCGTATCCTTCGAGCTGCTTGAGGCCGCAAGGTGGCTTCCTTATCTGAAGAAGGACGGCATTGTTGTTACCAATACCCAGCAGATCGACCCCATGCCTGTAATAACAGGTGCTATGAAATATCCGGCAGAGATTGAGGATAAGCTTCGTAAGGCCGGGGTAAAGGTTGACGCTCTTGACTGTCTTAAGCTCGCCCAGGAGGCAGGAAGCGTTAAGGCGGTGAATATAGTGCTTCTTGGACGGCTTTCGAAATATTTCGACTTTCCGAGAGAGGCATGGATGAACTCCCTCAGACAGAACGTCCCCGCAAAGTTCCTTGAGATGAATGAAAGGGCTTTCGTTCTCGGGGAGAACGCATGATCCCAAAAGGACGGGCTATCGCTAATATATGCCGGGGTTGTGAGGGATATGCCGATCAGGCGACCCCCCTGAATAAACCACGGTGTTTATTGAAAAGAGTTCACATATAAATTATAATTATGCAAGAAGAAAAGGGCCGACGCGAAAATCGGACCGGTAATGAGGAGTTTCAGAAAGGAAGTATTATGGAAAGGTATTATCAGGAAGAGATCGAATGCGCCTCGCGGGAGCGGATCAAAGAGATCCAGGATGAGAAGCTCGTAAAGCAGGTGAAGCATGTATGGGACAATGTTCCCTATTACAGAAAAAAAATGGAGGAAAAGGGGCTTACTCCCGAGGATATCAAGGGCACAGAGGATCTTCACAAGCTGCCCTTCATCTCAAAGGCCGATCTGAGGGAGTCCTATCCCTATGGCCTCCTTGGAGTTCCTCTTAAGGACTGTGTAAGGATACAGTCAACCTCCGGAACCACCGGAAAAAGAGTGGTTGCTTTCTACACGCAGCATGACATCGATCTCTGGGAGGACTGCTGCGCCAGAGCCATCACCGCTGCAGGCGGGACAGACGAGGATGTCTGCCAGGTATCCTACGGCTACGGGCTGTTTACCGGAGGACCGGGGCTTAACGGAGGCTCCCATAAGGTAGGCTGTCTTACCATTCCCACCAGCTCGGGAAACACCGACAGGCAGATCATGTTCATCAGGGATCTTTCCACCACCATACTTTGCTGTACCCCTAGCTATGCCGCCTTCCTCGGAGAGCGGATGAAGGAAATGGGAATGGGGCCTGACGATATCCCTCTTAAGGCCGGGATCTTCGGAGCTGAGGCCTGGAGTGAGGAAATGAGAAGGGATATCCAGAACAACCTGGGTATCAAGGCTTATGATATCTACGGTCTCACAGAGCTTTCCGGTCCCGGTGTTGCCTTTGAATGCTCGGCTCAGAACGGAATGCACATCAATGAGGACCACTTCATAGCCGAGATAATCGATCCCGATACAGAAGAGGTGCTGCCCGAGGGTACCGAAGGCGAGCTGGTATTTACCGCCATCGATAAGGAGGCTTTCCCCCTCCTTCGCTACAGGACCAGAGATATCTGCTGTCTTACAAGGGAAAAATGCCCCTGCGGCAGAACTCACGTCAGGATGGCCAAGCCTAAGGGAAGGAGCGACGATATGCTCATCATCCGGGGTGTCAACGTATTCCCCAGCCAGATCGAGACCGTGCTGCTCAACCAGGGCTATGCCACTGCCTATCAGATCATCGTGGACAGAGTTAATAATACCGATACCTTCGATGTCCAGGTAGAAATGACGCCCGAGATGTTCACCGATAACCTTGGTGAGGTTGAGGAGAGGCAGAGAAAGCTTTCCGACGGTCTTAAATCCATGCTCGGCATCAAGGCAAAGGTATCCCTGCTCGCCCCCAAGTCCATACAGCGCAGCGAAGGCAAGGCAGTAAGGGTTATCGATAAGAGAAAGATCTGATCATGTTGCCGCTTTCGGCCTTTTGTGCTGTGACGGTAACGCAAAGCAGTTATACTATTATATGGTTTGATCAAAATAGAGGAGGTATACGGCATGAGTATTAAACAGATTTCTGTATTTCTTGAAAACAGGCCCGGAACTCTCAAAAAGCTGACGGGAGTGCTGGCAGAAAACAAAATAGATCTCAGAGCCCTTTCCCTTGCCGAAACAAAGGACTTCGGAATAGCAAGGATCGTGGTTGACGATATTTTCACTGCAATGAACGTGCTTAAGGAGGCGGATTTTGTCGCAAGCCTTACTCCGGTCCTTGCGGTAGAGGTTCCCGACGAGCCGGGAGGGCTTGACAAGCTTCTCAATATCTTTTCAGAGGCGGAGGTAAATATCGAGTATATGTACGCTTTTCTTGGCGGAAAGGACGCCAAACACGCATATATGATACTGAGAGTGAGCGATTCGGAGGCCGGAGAGGTGAAGCTTGCCGGAACAGGCCTGAGGCTCCTTCGTCAGGAGGATATCGAGCAGATCTGAGCATTTGCACTGTTTACTTAAAGAAAAGAGAAATTTATGAAAAACCTGTATCTGCACAATAACAATGTGCCGATACAGGTTTTCTGTTTGCCGTAAATTGTAACTACATAGTTACACAGCCCTTCCCGTAGTCGATCTCAACCTCCCGATCCTCCCAGGTCTTAAGCTTTACATGGCGCTCATCGCTCTCAAGGATGTAGTTCGGAAGCAGGGGGATCTTGCCGTAGCCGTGGGGAGCGTTTACTATGTACTGGGGGATGGCAAGCCCGGAGGTATGTCCCCTTAAGTACTTCATTATCTTAAGGCCCTCCTCCACCGTGATCTCAAAATGACCCGTTCCCTTAACCTGCTTGGGATGGAAGATATAATAGGGACGGACCCTTGCCTTCAGCAGTCCCTCATTAAGAAGCTGCACAATATATTTGTCATTATTGATCCCTTTTAAAAAGACCATCTGGTTCCCGAGAGGGATCCCGGCATCCGCCAGCCTCGTACAGGCGCGAACAGCCTCCTCGGTAAGCTCTCCCGGATGATTAAATTGCGTATTAATAAATAGCGGATGATATTTTTTGAGCATTTCCGCCAGCTCCGCAGTGATCCTCTGGGGCATGGTAACCGGCACTCTTGTGCCTATTCTGACGATCTCCACATGGGGTATTGCCCTTACCCTGCTCACTATGCTCTCCAGCAGCTCATCCGGGAGCATCATGGGGTCTCCGCCGGTTATTAAAACGTCCCTTATTTCTTTGCAGCCCCTTACATATTCGATCGCGGCGTTCAGATTCTCCTCGGATTCTATCCTGTCGGCCTCTCCTATAAGCCTTCTTCTCTGGCAGTGCCTGCAGAACATGGCGCAGGAGCTGGTAACATTGATGATGAGCCGGTTGGGATATCTTCTGGTAATGCAGGGAGCGGGATTCGTGTACTCCTCCCCCATGGGATCAAGCTCTCCCGACTCCTCGTTCTCGTTCTCCGACGGCAGAGCCATCATATTTATAGGATAGGACATGTCCTCATAATCCATCAGGGACATATAATAGGGAGTAGTAGCCCAGCGGTATTTAGCGGATATTTCGTTGAACATCCTTATCTGCCGGTCGGAAAGCTTTATGAATTTTCCGAGGATCGATACCGAGCTTATCCTGTGACCCAGCTGCCAGTGCCAGTCGTTCCAGTTCTCCTCACCGGCTCCGAAGTACTCCATCAGCTCCTGCTTATGCTTTTTGGATATGATATCCCGCTTCTCCGAGGTCTCCCTTAAGAACTCCTCCTTAAAGCGAAGATAGTCCTCGATCTCTGTGTAAAGCTCTGTTGCGCGTTCTAAAGATATCACCCGTTTTTCTTCCATAAATCCCTCCGTTACTGCGTTTCCTGATTTATTAAATCCTTTTTTAATTTTTTGTCTGCTTCATATTTTTCTATTATCCGTCCCCAGACCTTTATATATGCTTCATCATTTTCCCGGGTTTTTATATCATAATTTTCACTGAGATACCCCGCCAGGTAGCGGCTGAATTTCTCGGCTCCCGGGGTATTCAGATGGCTTCCCTCGTCCGGTGAATCGAGAGCATAATCTATTCCCATCTCATCCGAATATGTATCAAAGTTGATATAGCTTACTCCGTAGGGCTCTGCCATCTCTCTTATCTGCTCATCATAGTAAAGGCTCCAGTTGTCTGAAAGGCTGGGAAGCTTCATAAGCATCAGTCCCACTCCCTTATCCCTGCAAAGCTCCATTATCTTTATAAGGTACTCACGGTTTTTAGGTGATATCCTCGTCTCCTCATAAGTCTTGGTGTCATATTCCCCGGGTTTTCTGTCCGGGACGGTCTTTGTAACCTCATAGTCGATAAGATATCCGGCATGATCGACCATCGGGCTTACGAAGGCATAGGTAAAGTCCTCAAGCGTAAGCTCCTTCCATCTTGTATGAAACCGAAGCACCGGAAAGAGGTATTCTATAAAGCGCTCATCCTCGCCCCCTGCTGCCTCCACCGCCCTGTATTTGGTGGCTGAGAGCCTCATTCCGTCCAGAGCCTTTCTGTTAGAGGGCTCCTCCACAAAGTTATCATCATATTTAATAAAACCCACGTCCAGAACCACAAATCCCGGCCTGTTAGTGTCTTTTAAGGCATCCTCGATCATGTAATAGGAGGTCCAGATAGTCTGCGAGGCATTTCCTCTGTCATAGGAGGCATACCCCTTCTCCTCCCAGAGTATCGGAGGAGAAACAGCGCTGAATACAGTGGAAGAGCCCACAAAAATGATATCCGGTGTAAGCTCCTGCCTGTAATAGTCGGCCGTAACCCTTCCGTCCTCATTTTCATTGATATACTTGGGCATCATGACCCGGTTAAGGACAGTGACCAGAAGGGCGGCCAGAGCCGTTTTCAGTATTATGTTAAAACATAAGGTAAATAAACGATTTTGCATCATACCCCATTCCATAGGTTCCAAAGATCACTACAGCGGTAATAAGCGTGCACAGACTAACCCACTGTACCGGCACGGGAAGCTTGAATATCCGTTCTCTCAGGCTCCCCTTCCTCTGAAGAAGCCCGGCAGCAAAAAGGATGATCACGGCGATCAGGGCTACGATAAGCTCCTCCTTCTCAAGAGCCAGGTCGTTGTATACCACTGTAAGATCAAAGCCTCCCCAGTCTATAAAGCAGTCTCTTATGGTCTCAAAGCCGGCCCTTACCCCGGAGGATATATCAAATACCCTTAAAAAGGCCATCAGCCAGAAGGTCTTAAATACCCTGTAAAGCTTTACCGCAGGCATATCCTCAGACAGCTTAAGCCTTTCCATGAGCTTAACGGAAAAGGGCTCAAGCTCAGTTCCAAGTATTATAAAGAAGCAGTTTAACAGCCCCCATACCACATATTTCATCTCCGAGCCGTGCCACATTCCGGTAGCCGCCCATACTATCACCATCGGCAGATACAGCGGTATCCTCTTTCCCAGGCCTTCGCTTATATGGGTCTTTACCTGCTTTGAAAGCTTCAGCATCCATTTGGCCACCGAGAGGGGATAGAAGATATAGTCTTTAAACCAGGTACCCAGAGTAATGTGCCAGCGTCTCCAGTACTCTGAAATGCTCTTTGAAAAGAAGGGCCGCTCAAAGTTCTCGGCTATCCTTATCCCGAACATCTCGCTTACCCCGAGGGCAACATCGATCCCTCCGGAAAAGTCGCCGTAGATCTGCATGGAATAAAGAAATATGGTAAGGATCAGATAAGGCCCTTTATAAGTCTGCCTCATGGCTATGGAGGCATCCACGTAGCCTGCCACCCTGTCTGCGATAACTAGCTTCTTGAAAAGCCCCCACATAACCCTGTAAAAGCCTGACTTTATCCGCTCAAGGTCAAAATCCACAGGCCTGTACAGCTCCTTTGAAAGCTCTCCGAAGCGGCTTATGGGGCCCTGGATTATCTGCGGAAAATACGAAACATAGAGGGCAAATCTGAAGAAGTTATGCTCCGCCCCGTATTTTCCGTAATAGATATCGATAAGATACCCCATGGACTGAAAGGTGTAAAAAGAGATCCCCAGAGGCAGAATAAGATTGAAAAACGGTATGAAATCGGTATTTCCGAACCGGTTTAAGCGAAACAGATTCAGATAGGCTATGGCCAGATTCGCGTATTTAAACCAGACAAGGATGGAAAAGTTCAGAAAAAGGCATATAAACAGCAGCCATTTCTGTTTTTTCTTCATGGCAGCCTTGTATTCCTTCTTCTCATCCTTTGAAAGCCTGTCTTTGTTATCCTTAAGGTAAGCCTTCTGGATGAGATTTCCCTTCTCCAGAAGCAGGGCAAAGAAATAGGTTGAGGCAGTCGTAAAAAGAATGGAAAATATCCTGTTTATGCCCGTAAGAAGATAGAAATACCAGCTTGCCGCAAGTAAAACAACCCACTGCCATTTCTTCGGAACCGCATAATAGACCAGAAGGCACAGGATAACAAAGGCCGCGAACTTAAGCGAAATAAAGGACATATTACAGTTACCTTATTCTTCCGATAACGTCTGTACCAGCTCGTATATGGCCTGAGCCGAGTTGAAATTCTCGGGTACCATATGCTCTGCGGTTATCTCAATGTCAAATTCATCCATAAGCTCGCCTACGAGGGTAACAATATCGAAGGAATCAAATATCTTCTTATCGATCAGTCCCGTTTCCACCTCGTAATCCACCTCGGGATGTATAGATCTCAGTATCTCAATAACGTCTTCCATATAATTCTCCTTTCCGCGCCTGCCCACAGACCGTGCGCTTAGGCTCAATCCGAAGGTTTGAGCCGATCCGACCCTAAGGCCGGATCATTTCCCCGCGCCGGTCTGCTCGCAGACCGTGTGCTTAGGCTCAATCCCAAGGTTTGAGCCGATCCGGCCTTTACGGCCGCATCATTTCCTTAATCACAGTTCTGTCAACCTTCCCGTTCTGCATCAGCGGAAGCCTGTCAAGCCTCTTAAAAACATTCGGCATCATATAGTGCACCAGCCTGCTCTTTAAAAGCTCCGAGAGCTCGATCTCGTCATAGCTGTCCGATTCAAAGAAAAGCACGATCTTTGACTTTACCGGCTCAAACACACAGCATACCGCCTTGATGCCGGGGAGGGAGGCGACCACCATCTCTATCTCGCCGAGCTCTATCCTGTGGCCCATATGCTTTATCTGGAAATCCTTTCTCGAAACAAAAACAAGCTCATGTCTTTCGTTATATCTGGCAAGATCCCCGGTCCGGTAGATCTTCTCCGGATAGTATGGGTTTAACGGATTCTGTACGAAAACCTCCGCGGTCTTTTCCCTCGAATTATAATACCCCAGAGCAAGGCAGCTGCCCTTAACGCAGATCTCTCCCACAACGTCCTTACGCCTGATAAGCTTATCCTCCTCATCAAGCAGAAGGATCTCAGTATTCTTAAAGGGCTTGCCTATGGGAATGGTCTCATCGTCCGCAAATTCCCTGTCCACTATATAATAAGTACATACTCCGGTGATCTCCGTGGGCCCGTAGATCTGTATGAAAACAGCCTCGGGGTAGTTCTCCTTCCAGTAATTATAGCATTTCGTGGGCATCGACTCGGCCCCGAAGATGATCTTTTTAAGATACGCCGGCCTTAAGGACTTAAAGCCCTTAAAGGTAGAGACGATCTTCATGGCCGACGGAACCCATCTGATTGTTGTTATCTTATAATCCTGAAGAAACTGAAGGAGCTTTAAGGGTATTGAAAAATACTCCGTGGGCACTATGCCCATGCTGCCGCCCATACGAAGGGTACAGTAAATATCAATAAGCGACGCGTCAAAGTAGAAGGGCGCCTGGTTTGCGATCACATCCTCCGATGTTATCCCGCACTCCGCGGTAAAATGATCCACGTAATCCATAAGTGACCTGTGTGAGACCACTACCCCCTTCGGCACTCCCGTTGAGCCGGAGGTATACAGGACGTATACCGGATCGGTATCCAGTGCCTCCGAAAGCCTCTCCTCTATCCGGTCAGGCTCCGTTTTCGTCTCGATCATCTCCTCAAAGATATAAACGTTTGAGGAAAAGGTCCGAGCCGTATCGAAATGAGCGATGTCGGTGATCACCGCTATTGGCTTTAAATTCTCCACTATGAGCGAAAGCCTGTATTCCGGCATCGCAGTATCAAGAGGCACATAGAAATTACGGCTCATCACCGTACCGAAAAAGGCACAGAGAACCTTCGGCGCCTTATCCATATAGATCAGAACAGGCCTGCACACCGTATTCAGTTTTTTAATAAGCTTCGAGGCGATAGCCCTCGATTCATTAAGGAGCCTTTCGTAGGTATAGCCCCCTGTTTCGTCAAAATAGGCGGTTTTGTCTGGAAACCTCTGTGCAGAGCCTTCAAGGTAAGCAATGATATTGTTTTTAATAAGCCCCTCGTCAAGGGCCCCGGTCATCTTCTCCATTTTTCGCATCACAGCATTATCCACCCCTTCAAGGTCTTTTCCTCGTTATCCTGATCCTTAAGGTAGGCCCTGGGATAGATGGTCAGCTGTCCCTCATTTTTATTTAAAAGAGCCGCCCACTGACTGAAGGTGGAGTTTGCGATAATGTTATGCGAGCATAACGACATAAGCTGCATATCCCTATAGCTCTCCTTCCCCCTGTTGTGGGTCACGACCCGTTTATTCTCAAGAAAATCGAATTCTCTCATCACAAAATCAGAGTCATCCGAAAAAATATAAAACTTAAGCTCTCCCATGTCAAGCCCTGTCCGCTCAAGGATCGCCTCAACCGCTCTCTCGTAGTATTCCCTCGTAAGAACTCTGAACTGATCCTTATAGACCGTAAGGTAGTCGCCCCTCCTGACGTGAAGACTGACGCTCCTTCCGGGCCTTTCACCGATCTCCCTTATAATGCTCTTATTCTCCTCATCCGCCGCCTGCAAAAAGTCAAAAGCCCTTCGTGCCTCAGGCAGAACCTGTCCGAAATACCTCTCTGAGATCCAGAAGCCGGTAAAATAATAATCCTTTGAAAGATCAAGAGAGTTTACAAGCCTGTAAATATCATCGTTATTTAACTTACTGCCTCCAAGCATGGCTGCAGGCCCGCTCCCTCCCTCATCTATCATGTAAGGAAGCCTTTTTTTAAGGGTGAACTCTCTTATCACGCGGTTAGGATATCTTCTGAACTCCTCAAAGAAAGCGGCCTGTTTTTCGCTGAAGCGCCCGTGATACTCTTTTCCGTTCTTATATGCCTGCATATCCGCAGGCATCAGGCAGTTGGGTATCATGCCGCAGACCCTGAAAAGCTCGCCGAAGGAGGCCTCTTCAAGAAGGAAGGAGCCGTTTTTTCCGAATATCCTCTGCAGCTCATAGCCGTGGTGATCGTTATTGGCATAGAACCATGTAAGATCCGCCCTTACCTGTGCCCCGGGATAGAGCTTTTTAAGCAGCAGATAAAAGCAGTACTGAAACATCTGGTTCCCGAGGCCGCTGGAAAGCCTTACTGTCAACATATCATAATCGCCGGCAAGCCCTGCCGCGCTCTCCTTTAACAGGTTTTAACAATTTGAACATAACTATGGTAAACGACAAAATAAACTTTATTTTCAGTTAACGTCAGGGTATTATTGACGCTGACTATAAATACTGTCATCTCCGCTCCTTCCGGGGTGAAGGAGCCTGTCAGCTATCATTTTCAGGCTGCAGGTAAAAAGAGTGGTTCTTTTTCCCTTATATACTACCTCTTTCATATTATATTCATACATATCCTTAAGGAAGCGGTAATTGTCCCTGTCAGGCTTTTTTAGCCAATACTTCAGCGCCGTCCCGAAATCCTTCTTAGCCCGTATCTTTGAATACTCCGAAAGCCCCACCGAATCCTCCACCCATTTCATTATTTTCTGGGAAAGGTAGCAGTCATCGCGTATCAGGTTTCTCTCCATGGCAAGGGAGTTCCAGTTCCCTCCTCCCTTTTTCCTTACATAGCGCCAGGCGCTCATGGTCTCGTCCATGCGAAAGAGTTCCCCCTGGATAAGAAGGAACAGAAGGATCACGGCGTCATCCACAAAATCATGGGCTCTGTAGAGAATAGTATAGTCGTATTTTTCCTGAGGATAGATATTCCTCGACACCAGGGTTGCGTAGTGTCCCGCCCATCTTCCTGAATATTTGAAATCCTCAAAGGTAAAGGCCCCGCTCCAGTCGTATAGCTCACCGGCCTTAAGAAGCCCGGGATCCCTTATCTCCTCCCCGTTCTCATCTATCATGACGCATGTGTGGGTACAGCCGATATACTCCCTGTGAGCCTCAAGAAAATCCACCTGCTTCTGGAGCTTTTTCGGATCGCTCCAGTAATCGTCTCCCTCCAGATAAGCCAGGTACTCTCCCACGCACAGCTTCGTGGTCTCATAGACGTTAAGGGTGGGCCTTCCGGAATTTTCCCTGCGGAAGTTAAGCCTTACCAGCCCTTTCCTTTCGGGATAATCCTCAAGGGTACGCTCTATGATGCTCCTGGTATCGTCTGTGGAGCAGTCCTCCCCGATGACTACCTCAAAGTCAAAATCCGTCTCCTGGGAAAGAACGCTTCGGAGGGCTTTCTCCACGTATTTCTCATGATTGTAGGTGATAAAGATCACACTGAGCTTAATCTCCAACCCGGTCCCGCTCCTTTTGAACCTTCCCGTCCTCAACCCTGTACACTATCTGACAGTTTTCTATGGTGGTAAGCCTGTGGGCTATGATTATCAGGGTCTTTCTGCCCATGAGCCTGTCTATGGCCTCCATTACCGCGGCCTCCGTCTCATTGTCAAGAGCCGAGGTCGCCTCGTCCAGTACCAGGATCTCGGGATCGTCGTAGAGGGCCCTGGCTATGCCTATCCTCTGTCTCTGTCCTCCCGAAAGCCTTACTCCGCGCTCTCCCACAAGGGTATCGAGGCCTTCCCGAAGACCCTTTACGAAATCGTAGAGCTGAGCCTCCTTAAGGGCTTCCCAGACCTTATCCTCATCGATATCCCCGTTTTCTATCCCGAAGGCCACGTTATTTCTTATGGATTCATCGGAAAGATAGATGGACTGGGGGATGTAGGCAAGCTTCTTCGACCATCTCAGCGGGTTTTCATGAACGTTCATGTCCCCGTACATCACCCTTCCGGATACGGGAGTAAGGATCCCGAGGATCACGTCCGCCATGGTGGATTTGCCGGCGCCGCTGGGCCCCACCATTCCCACCGCGTATCCTAAGGGGATCTCAAAGCTTACGTCCTTTAACACATCCTGATCGCTTCCGGGGTACCTGTAGGATACATTGTCTATCTTTATATACTTTGCGCCTGTTTTTTCTCCGTCACTTACCTGTTTTTCGGTAAGTAAAGAGCCGACTCCGTTTTCCAGAAGCTCATCCTTAAGCTCAAAGTCCTTCATATCCTCGGTATCCTTAATGTCCCTGTAGATAAGGTCGACCGAGGGCTTTAAGAATACTATGAGATTTGCGTAATTATTGATCTTGGAGACTGAAGGCAGGAGCTTAAACGCCGCCACGGCAAAGGCCGAGAGCTCCGTTATCATGGTGCTCAGATCGGTCCCCTGAAAGATCTTTATGAGCAGAACGGAAAGAATGGCTCCCACGCAGACCGTCTCTATCAGGTATTTCGGCACGTTCCCCAGGATATTGTTGTTGCGCACCGCCCTCATCTTCTTTTCCCCGTTTGAAACAAAGGCGTTTACGAAATACTTTTCCCGGTGCAGGATCTTTATGTCCTTGACCGCTCCAAGGGCCTGATTTATGGACTGATGCATCTTCCCGTCATAGACCTGGTTGATCCTTCCGTATTCCCTGGCCTTATTTCTGAAAAGCACCATATATATTCCGGTAAAGGCCGCAAGTATCGTCACCACGAAGGCCGTAATGAACCAGTCCACCACGAAGAGATATACGCTTAAGAGCACACAGACCAGAAATTCCGAAAGGAGGGAAAAGAAGGACAGAAGCATCTGAAAAAGCCTCTCGGAATCAAGCATCACGTTTCTTACCATCTCGGCCGAGTTCTTGTCAAGATGATAGGTATAGGGCTTTTTCAGGTAACAGTCGATGAGCCGTCCCGATATCTTAAGCTGGTTGTCGTAGATAAATTTATACTGAACATAGTCAAGCCACAGCAGATAGAGGTTCTTTACAAGGTATACAAAAATAAGCCCCGCGGTCAGAAGGCCGAAGAATCCCCTGTCCGACTTCAGATGAAAGGTCTCGTAAACCCCGCTTAAGATCACGTTTGAATGGATCATCCCGGGGTTGGTGATGATCGAAACAAGACCGGTTATCAGGGATATGCCCATCAGCTCAAAAAGAGCCCCGATAAACAGCCCGATGCAGAGAGCTATGGACTGAAGCTTCTGTTGTTTTGAGAAGATATAGCTTAGCCTGGAAAATATACTCATTCTGTTCCTACCGCGCGCTGAAGGATTCAATCCCTTAAATTCCCGCGCTTTAACACGTTTTTCTCCCAGAGATAGGGATACAGCATGCTGAAGGCCTTCTCTCCGTCCTGAAAACCCGCCTGACTGTTGTTTATCACCTGACTGACCGCGTTTCTGACTGCCGGCGCATCGATAAGATCACACTCCGCAAAGTCCTTAGAAGAGACAATATCCTCAAAATATTCCTTAAGCGGCCCCTGCATCCATTCCACTATGGGAGTGTTAAAGCCTATCTTTGTCCTTCTGAAGGCTATCTCCTCAGGCATGAAGGGCTTCATCGCATCCCTTATGATGGATTTTGAATACCCGCCGTGGAGCTTGCTCTTCCAGGGAAGGGACATGGCATAGCTGACTATCCTGTGATCCAGAAACGGCATCCTGATCTCCACGCTGTTTGCCATGCTGTATCTGTCGTAATTACGCAGCAGGGTCGGCAGGATGTTCTCATGTGAGGAAGCGTAGAGAATCTTATTAAGGGTATCCATCTCCTCGTACTGCTTCCTGCCTGCTGCCCTTACCCGTTTATAGTCTTCGTTTTTCGCCCTGAGCTTATCCCTCAGGCTGCTCTTTATGAACCTTACGTATACAGAGGCCTTTCCGCCCTTTCTGGCGATATTGCTGCCATCCTTCGGAAAGCTTCCTATATAGGCGTCAAGCACCATATCCCGCTCTTTCTTTCCCCGGGCATCCTTTAAGGCATTTATGAAATCGAAGGTATAGCCGCCGAAGAGCTCGTCTGCACCGTGACCGTCTATTGTCACCGTCACACCGTTTTTCTTAAGCTCCCCGTACAGGATCATCATCGGAACGGGGCTCGTAAGATAGATATCCTCGAAGAGCCAGATCATATCATCGAGCCTGTCTATTGCCTTTAAGGGGTCTATATCGACAAAGGTCGATTTTATCCCCAGATAGTCGGTCACCTTTTTGGCATAGGCAGTCTCGTCAAGGGCTGTCCCCGGAAAGGAGGCCACAAAGGCGTGCTGCCAGTCCTCGTTCATCCTTGAGTCGGTATCTCTTTTGGTTTCCCCGGAAAGATGGGCCATGGCGCAGATCGTTGCCGAGGAATCCAAACCCCCGGAAAGGGCTGTCCCTATGGTCACGTCAGAGCGCATCCTTAGCCTGCAGGCATCCAGAAACAGCTCCCGAAACTCCTCGGTCTGCTCCTCGTAGGTGGCCGCAGGGGTCACGAGATTATCAAGGGTATCATAATAACGCCTGATATTTATTTCATTCCCTTCGACATAGGCAAAACATCCCGCCGGAAACCTGCAGATCCCCTCTATCACGCACTCTTCTGTGCTCTCATAGAACACCGTTCTGTCGGGATCGCAGACTATAGCCCTGTTTGGCTTAAGCTCCTTCATAAGCGGAAACAGTGCCTTCATCTCCGAGGCAAAGGCAAAGGAATCCCTCTCCGGCCTGATATAGTACAAAGGCTTTACCCCGAAGCGGTCTCTTGACAGGAAAAGCCTTTTCTCCTTATTGTCCCAGATCGCAAAGGCCCACATGCCGTTGAACCTGTTAAGGCAGTCCTCCTTGTAGCAGTCATAGGCCGCAAGCACCACCTCGGAATCGGAATCGCTCTCAAAGCGGTAGCCCTTTTTTATAAGCTCAAGCTTAAGCTCCGTAAAATTATAGATCTCGCCGTTGTATACAAGATCATACCTGCCGTCCAGGTAGGACATGGGCTGTCTGCCCCTTGGCGAAAGGTCGAGGATGGCAAGCCTTCGATGCCCCAGGGTTATCTCGTCCCTCTGAAGGATGGCGCCGTCATCGGGCCCCCTGTGTACAAGCATATTAAGGCAGCGCTCCGCCAATGCTCTCTCTGTTTTTCTGTTATATACTCCGAAGATTCCGCACATATTTTTACGATACAGTTTTTGGAAACAGTTTATTACGGCAGGTCCTCTTTATCATCGCAAGCATCCTTGCGCTGCTCAACGCCCTGTAATTATACAGATATCTCTCTGCCTTATCAACCCCCGGAGCCTTCCCCTCCGTGTCCGTATCATATAGGAAGAAGTCCTCTCCGGTTATGTTATATATTATGTTGCAGTCAAGTGGCCTTAAAGTCCTTGCATAGGAATCAAGGATCTTAAAGGGCAGAGCCTGAGATGACAGCAGATATCTCCTGCCCTTAAGCTCTGTCTTTCTCCTGTACCCGTAGAGATCGATGCAGATATCCGAAGGCTTAAGGGAATACCTTTGCGCCATCAGCTCCTTAAGAGCCGTATTTTCAAAAAAAGCATCGTATCCGGAGCGGGATTCGTAAAGCTTTCCGAAGCGGTATCTTACACCCCTGAATACACCGAGCGGCACCTGAAGATCGCAGCTTTCCCCGCCTGAATGCTCCCCCTGTGACATGAAATTCGTGGTCAGGGAGCTTCTGGGATACAGAAAATACATATCCTTTTCTATAAGATAGGCGATATTGTATTTAAGCCAGGAGCTGTCCGACCAGGATCTTACGTTTTCAGGGATGTCGGTGTCGCAAAGCTCACTCCCTTCCCCTCTTTTTTCAAGCCACTCTTTAAAGCCCTTCCACTGCCCGGCCGTATAGGCCTGCCCCCAGGAGGATGCAAGCTGCAGATAATAATTATCAAAGCCGTCCTCTACCGGAAAAAAAGGTTCTCTTACATGAACATTTAAAAGGTGGTTATAAAGCGAAACTCCCCCGATCCTTTCATCACAGGCCGTAAATTCGAGGGCAGCCAGGGCATAATTGTAAAAATCAGGCATAACAAAAAGATCATCCTCAAGCAGTATCACATTTCCGTACTCCCCCGAATGATCTCCGCATTCAAGCACATGCCTTCGAAGCCCCAGTCGTTTATCGTGGGTAAGGATGCGCTTTTCCCCGTATTTCCACTCAAATTCCGAAGCAGCCTTAAGGACCTCACCGTTGTCGCTCTTATCAATGGATATGATGAGCGGCACCTCACACTTATCCGGGTAATCTGCCGTTTTCACGGAGCTTAACAGCCGTCTTAAGGGCTTTTCTCTGTTGTATGCAATTATTACTATCGCAGTTTTATCTCTTTCCAACCCCGCCATCTGCCGAAAGCAGCCTTTCAACATCCGAAAATTCGTCTATATGCGCCTGTATCCAGGCCTCATCTTTTTCCCACCAGCAGAGATCCAGAAGCTTTTCGATCGTTTTATCGTCAAAGCGGGATCTGACTTTCTTTGCGGGCACCCCTGCGTAGATCCCGTAAGGCTCGGCATCCTTCGTAACAATGGCTCCCGCTCCGATCACGGCGCCGTCGCCGATGGTAACACCCTCCATTATCCTTGCGTCCTGTCCTATCCAGACATCGTTTCCTATTATAACCTGATATCTCTTTTCCTTATCGAGGTAAACCGCCTCTTCAAAGGAATTTGCACAGGCTCCGTTCTTTCCCGCAAAATAGGTAAAGCCCATGGCCCCCGAAGGTGAATAGAACGCCGGATGAAGAGCTGCGGTCTTTAAGTCCAGAGGATGCCTTCCCAGCACCGTCTTTACCCCGGGCCCTATGGCGCAGTACTTTCCCGTTCTTACGTTTGAAAGATCGCCCCCTTCCGAAACATAGCTTCCAAAGCCCAGCCTGACGTTTGAAAGCATTGTGTCCCTTCCGATGTAATTCCTGCCCTCAAGCACCGTTCCCTTGTTTATATAGGAGCCCTGCTTAAGCACGCTGTTTGTACTTAATTCCACGGATATCCTCTTAAACGGGAATACAAGCCTCCTGTATAAGATCGATCCGGTCTCCGCGATCTTTCGTTTTATCATATTTTCATACAGCAGTGCGGAAAGCCCTATTTTTCCGAGGCTTTCTCATCCCCGCTCTTTAATTCCTTTTTAAGATATTCCTTCGCAGCCTCAAGCTGGTTATCGATATCCTCGTCCCTGTATTTCTCGTAGTCCCATTCCACTACCTCATCCGGCTCTATACCCACTCCGTGTATATTATAGCCGTTGGGAGTATAATACTTCGCGATGGTGACCTTCATCCCGCTTCCGTCGCCGAGAGGAAGAACCCTCTGTACCACTCCCTTTCCGTAGGTGGTTGTACCCATAATGGTCCCTACGCCGTAATCCTTAATGGCTCCGGTCACTATCTCCGAGGAGGAGGCGGAATAGCCGTTTACCAGCACTACCAGCGGCAGTCCCAGCATATCCGCATCCGAATCATATTCCTCTCTGTTGCCGTCCTTGTCCTCGATGTAGACCACCAGACCTTCCGGGCAGAACTTATCGGCGATCTTGACCGCGATGTCAAAATCTCCGCCGGTATTGCTGCGAAGATCAAAGATCAGCGCCTTCATGCCCTTTTCCTTAAGCTGGTTGAGCTGAAGCCTGAACTGGTCATAGGAAACCTCGGCAAACTCCGACAGGGAAAGATATCCTATGTCATCTTCAAGCATCTCCGAGTTGACGGTCACGCTCTCGACCACATCCCTTACGATATCAAATCTCAGGATTTCGTCCTCGCCTTCCCTGAGCACTCCGACGTTTACCGTCGTGCCCTTTTCGCCTCTCATCTTGCTTATGACTATATCGCTGTCCTGGCCGACTATGTCCTCACCGTCCACCTCGACGATGATATCGCCCTCCTTTATCCCTGCCTTATCGGCGGGAGAGCCCTCTATGGGCCTGATGACCTCAAGGGCCATATTTTCCTGATTGACGTTTAAGTATACGCCTATACCCTCAAAGGAGCCGCTGTTATCCTCCATAAGCTCCGCGAACTCTGCCTTTGTATAGTACTGGGAGTAGGGATCGTCAAGACCTGCCACATACCCCTTGTACATGCTTTCCTTCAGGTCGCTCTCCTCATATTCGTCCAGATAATACTCTTCTATGATGTCGTTTAAGACCGCAAGCTTCTCCGATTCTCTGGCTCCTATCACCCTGCTCTTATGGAAAGCCGCGCCTGTGGTAAAAAAGCGGTAGAAACCCATTCCCACCGCGTACCATAAAATGGCCGACAATCCGATAAATACTACTATTCCTATTCCTATGAAAATTCCCTGAGCTCTTCCCCTGCTCTTCTCCTTGCGAAGGATGTCAAGCAATCTGTCTTTCTCTTCCATCTTATCTGTTATTCCCTGCAGCAATTCGCCCTTCAGCTGTGCGGATCGCTGCAAAGGGCGTACCATTTTTTCTTCGATCTACCCCAGATATTTCCAGGGGCTTACATATTCTCCGTTGAGACGCACCCCGAAATGAAGATGCGGTCCCGTGCTCCTTCCGGTGGAACCCACCTTTCCGATCTGCTCTCCCTTTACAACGGTCTGTCCCTGCTTTACCATAAGGGAGGAGGCATGCATGTATATCGTGATCAGGCCGTCACCGTGATCTATCATAACATAATTTCCCATGGAGGGTGAATAATTTGCGGCTATCACCTCGCCGTCATAGGCCGCAAGTATCCTGGTTCCGGTCGCTGAGGCCAGGTCGATGCCGGCATGGAACTTCTCTATCCCCAGGGTGGGATGCATCCTGTTGCCGTAATCATCCGAGATCCTTGTATAGTCGGGCGCGGGCCAGGCAAACTTCCCGCCGTCGTAGATGATGGCCTTCCTGTTCTCCTCAAGCAGCCTCTTCTTCTCGGCAATGATCGTAGCCTCCAGATCCTTGATTATCTGCTCCTGTGCAGCGATCTCCGCCTCATATTCCCTGACCGCCAGCTCCTTGTTGTTGATGTCGGCCTCGTAGTTCTGTATCTCCTCCTGCTTATGGGCGATGAGGGTTTCCATGGCGTCCTGCTCGTTCTGGAGGTTGTCCTTTGCCTCGATCAGCTGTCTGTTCTCCTCCTCAAGCTCGGCTTTCTTTTCCGCCACGGCCTCCTCGGTCTCTATAAAGCGGTCCAGCAGCCTTTTATCAAAGGCCGTGATCTTGCCGATATATTCCGCCTTGTTGAGAAAATCCGTGAAGGACTCGGAATCAAGCAGCATCTCCAGACTGTTCTTTCCGCCTCTTTCGTACATGAACTTGACGCGCTTCTTCATAAGCTCGTACTGTTCCTTCGCGGTCTTTTCGGCCTCGGCAAGCTCTCCGGAGGTTACCTCTATATCCTTCTCCTTGCCCTCTATGCGCTCGTTCAGCTCGTCAACCCTGCCGCTTATCTCCGAAAGATCGGAATCCAGCTCGGTGATGTAGCTCTGAAGGTCGCTCTTTTCCTTCTGAAGCCCCTCGATAATGCTCTGGACGTTTGTAAGCCCGTCCTTTAACACATCCTTGTTGGCTTCAGCTTCGCTCTTTTCCTTCTCGCTGTTTTCGATCAGATCGTTGGTAAGCGTTGCCGCCTCGGCTTTCTTTACCCCAAAGCCAAAGGCATCGCCGGGGTTAAGCGCGCCAATGCAAAGCGACAGGGCACATATCCCTGCTATTGCCCCTTCTTTTCTTTTGTTTCCCAATGTTTTTCCCCTTATAAAACCCGATCCTTTTCCTTAAAGCCGTTCCCTGTAAAAACGCTGATCAGACGTTTTCCTAAACCTTAAGGTGCCTGTGTACCGTAAACATGCTGCCTAAAAAGCCCAGTCCCACACCGAGTATCATTGCTATCGGCACAAGCTTTGCAAATATCTCTTTCACGGACATGAACTTAAGGAGGTCATTCAGGATAGTGAACTCCTCCTGTACATATATTATGAGATTCGAATATATGATATATATCGCTATCAGAGGCAGTGCAGCGCCTATAAGCCCTATGATGATACCCTCTATGACAAAGGGCGAACGGACCACGAAGTCCTTGGCGCCGATAAGCTTCATGATGGCTATCTCCTCGCGCCTTACAGCGATACCCATGGCTACGGTATTGCTGATAAGGAAAAGGGATACCGCAAGCAGTATGCCTATGATCGCAAGAGATACATAGCTTATCACCATATTGATATTGGAAAGGATGCTGGCCGTGGTATCCGAACGGTTTATGTCCCTGATGCCGTCAACGGTCTCCAGATATGATACCAGGGCGTTCTGCTGGGCAACATCGTTCATATATATCTCAAAGTGCTCGCTTCCCTCTAAAGGGTTATCTCCCTCGTAGCCGTCGGCATATTCCCCGAGATAATCGTATTTAAAGGATTCCCAGGCCTCGTCCGCCGATACGAAGACCATGCTTGCAACCTCCGGCCTCGTGGCTATCTGCTCTCCTATTGCCTGTATCTGCGAAAGATCCAGGTTCTCGTCAAAAAATACGGTCACCGCAATGCTTGATTCCGCGGCTCTGACGCTCGACTGTATGTTTACCACAAGAGAGTAGAAGATCCCGAACAGGAATACGCAGGAGGAAATGGTCGCCACCGTCGCAAGCGAAAACATCTTGTTGCGGAAAATATTCTTGAATCCCTGCTTACAGGTATACAGCAACGTACTAATCCTCATCTATATACTCTCCCTTTTCTTCGTCGCTTACCACGACTCCCTTCTTGATCGTGATAACCCTCTTTCTCATGGCATTGACGATCTCCCGGTTATGTGTTACCACCAGCACGGTGGTCCCTCTCTTGTTTATCTCCTCCAGAAGCTTCATGATCTCCCAGGAATTTCTGGGATCCAGATTTCCTGTAGGCTCATCCGCAAGCAGTATGGGCGGGTTGTTGACCAGAGCCCTTGCAAGGGCCACCCTCTGCTGCTCGCCGCCCGAAAGCTGGCGGGTCTTGGCCTTGTATTTCCCCGCAAGGCCCACAAGAGAAAGCATCGCGGGCACGTTTTTCTTGATCTGCCTTGTAGGCACTTCAATAACGCGCTGCGCAAAAGCAACGTTCTCGTATACGTTTCTGTCCTTTAACAACCGGAAGTCCTGGAATACAACCCCGATGCTGCGCCTGAAACGGGCAACCTTTCGGCGGTTGATCTTAGAAAGGTCATAATCGTTGACCACTATCCTTCCCGAAGTGGGAGTAAGCTCCCTGAGCAGGAGCTTGATAAGAGTGG
>JAEEGL011226814.1_pt1 | contig 22918 bp, 12 predicted proteins | sample 9134231 | NCBI WGS metagenome assembly JAEEGL01 (sample SAMN16246548, study PRJNA631951) | gut metagenome | biome: gut microbiome; feature: rumen; material: fiber-attached | host: Bos | place: Iran: Karaj | collected 2018-10 | reverse complement strand
CAGCGGCCGTCAGTGCTCTTGCGGGCCAGAATCACATACTTGCCGGGATAGCCGTCCAGGAACCTGGTCTCGGTCCATGTGGTGGGAGCGTCACGCAGCCAGTCCATGCAGATCTTGGGGGCATCCTCCAGATTGTTGGGGCAGATGGCTATGTTCTGGATGGGGTTCTGGAAGATAACCTCGGTTGCAATCTGGAATATGGGTGTTGTCTTGAGCTGCGATCCGCGTCCGCTGTTCTGTTTGTTCAGGATGCGGTTCATAAAACAGCCGCCGAACTCCATGCAGCCTACTGTGTTGCGTACAAAGGGATGCAGTGTAGCCTTGAAGGCCTCCTCATCGCATGCGCCCTGGCCAAAGTACATGTTCTCCGATGCCAGTACAGCCTCGGATCCTACATAGTTGGGATACATTCTCTCCCATCCGCGGGGCAGTGTGCAGCCGTGGAATATGCACATGATTCCGTGGTCATTGGCATCACTCAGGACCTCCTCATAAAGGCGGATGGTCTCCTGCTTGTCGCCGCCCCAGAAATCAACCTTGATTCCCTTGCAACCCACTTTCTCCAGCCAGGCCATCTCCTGCTTGCGGATGATTGAGTTGTCCATCTTGCAGATAGGGCTCTGTACGATATCATTCCAGTAACCGCTGGAGCTGTACCACAGGAATACGTCAACCTTCTTGGAGTTAGCATACTTTATAAGCTGCTCCATACGCTCATAGCCTATATTCTCATCCCAGCCTGCGTCAATAAGGATATATTCCCAGCCCATCTCTGATGCCAGGTCGATGAACTTGATCTGGTCATCCCAGTTGCACGATGCATCCTGCCATACTATCCAGCTCCATGTGCTGCGGCCGTATACATAATCGCGTGAGGGAGCATAGAGGGGCTCCACATAGTCCCACATGACGGTTGTCTCAACGATAGGCTTGAGGTCTGCACCCACGGTAATGGTACGCCAGGGTGTTGAAGCCGGAAGACGGAACGCGGGACATACGGTACCTATACCGTTGTTCTCATCGGGCATGGGGAATTCAATCTTGTATGTATTGTCCTTACAGTCGCTCAAGCGGGAAGCGCAGTAGCTGCTGCTTACACCGGTCTCGCACAGCAGGACCCAACCGTTGTCACCTACATGGAACAGTCCGGGGAATGTGTATCCGTGACCGTATCCGGAGCGTACGTTCATCTCGCCGTCTCGTGAGTAACCCTCCTCATAGCTGGGCTTGCTGCGCTGCCAGCCTATCATGGCGTCACTCTGAGGAGTAAGGAATGTGGTGGTACCGTCTGGGAACCGGAATCCGGTGTTCTCAAACAGCACGCGTGTGCTGGCACGCTGACGGGGTTTAGGTATGTTGTAGCGGATTGCAATATCGTTGTCACTTACGCGGAACTCAAACTCTATGTTCTGACGGGCTGCATTCTGCAGTTCTATCACAGCTACATTGTATGCATGGCTTACATGTGCGGTCTTGATGCGGTCCATGGTGTAGTCCACCTGAGCGTTTTGGGTCTTGCATCCAACCAGACTAAGGTTCTTTGTAAAATCACCGTTGCCGGCTTCGCGCCCCTGGGGCAGTCCCTCAAGAGTCGGTTTGGAACCCATATCCAGCATGATGCCTATGGGTGAATCCTCAAGCATCTGTTTGCCGTCATACTTGACCGAATAGGTGGGATTCTCCGTTCCGGTCAGATTGAATGATACTACAAGACGGCCGTCAGGACTCTTGAGGTCGTTCAATTCTGTGCTCTCTTGGGCATATGCAACTGAACAACTCAGCAGCAAAGCGATAACAAAACTTTTTTTCATGTTAATTTGGTTGTGTAAGTACTGATTTATATTGGTCGGTTAAAAAAGGATTCCTTAGAACAGACGGAAACTCAGACGAAGTGTCAGCTGCGGATAGATAGGATACTTGTCGACATACTCGAGAATCTCCTTAGCGTCATTGCCAAGGCCTTCGGCGGCATCCATTACCGAGCCTACTTCCTTGTCCTGGCAGTACAGGACGGAATTGTGATAGATCATTGCACCCAACTCCAATTGCAGTCCTACTGTCTTATTCGGAACACAACGGCCCAATCCCATGCCTACATAGTACTTGAGCGGGTCCATTCTGAAGTCGGCCTGCATATAACCGCGGCCATCCTTCTCAACGACGGGATACTTTTCATCTCCGATTGAAAGGGCGATGTCATAATCGTCATTACCGGTCTTTTGACGGAGTTCCTGCAAGGCAGCCCAGTCATTCTCGGTAGTGTTTCCGCTTATCCTGATGAACGGATCATCCTGATTCTTGTCGGGAGTATAATAAAGACCTCCTGCCAGATAAAAACGTCCGGTGGCAAAAGGATACCAGTTTATCATAGCCTTGAAATTGGTCAGCCCCATCTGAAGTCCTGCGTTTATCACAGCAACGTCTTCAAACTTGTTCTGGAAATGCAATAAGGCATCATATTGCTCCTGTGCCTCTTTCAGGTCCTCTGTATCAATCTCTATATCGGTATTGACCAGATCGCCCGAAGGAGCCCAGTTATATCCGGCCTTGAGGACCAGATGTTTTTGAACCGGCAAAGCCAGTTCAACGCCTAAACCATGAAGCCCTATTTCGGCGCCTACCGAAAGGTGACGGAATGCCTCCATGTTATCCTGTGCCGATACCCCCAAAGCGACAAAGGCCATAAGCAACATTGAAAAAAGCTTTTTCATAAAAACATTAAGTTAGTAAATTACTGTCTTACCGAATTGCAAATGTAAACCAAATATGGTCTACTTGAAAATAAATCCGGAATTAATTACGTAACTTTGCAGCGACAATGGCCCCGTAGCTCAGTTGAATAGAGCGTCAGATTCCGGTTCTGCAGGTCGTGGGTTTGAGTCCCACCGGGGTCACGAAACAGGGCGTCCGCTGATGTGGTCACCCTGTTTTTTAATCCGGTATTTACCATTCTATAGGAGTTTGGTTGTGTTCCTGAAGCCACCGGTTGGTCTGGCTGAAATGGTGGTTACCGAAAAAACCGTTGTAAGCCGATAGAGGAGACGGATGGGCTGAACTCAGCACAAGATGACGGGAGCGGTCTATCATGGCTCCTTTTTTCTTTGCGTAACCACCCCAAAGTATGAATACAAGCCCGTCCCGACACGCATTGAGTTCCCGGATTACGGCATCGGTAAACTCCTCCCAACCTTTACCCTGATGAGACCCGGCATGCCCTGCACGAACCGTAAGGGTTGCGTTCAGCAGAAGCACTCCCTGTCTGGCCCAACGGGTCAGGTCGCCACTGACCGGAACGGGTTTGCCCAGGTCATCACTTATCTCCTTGAAGATGTTTCTCAGAGACGGCGGAAAAGGGACCCCGTCATTGACCGAAAAGCACAACCCGTGAGCCTGCCCCGGCTCATGGTAGGGATCCTGCCCTATTATCACAACCTTGACCTTGTCAAAGGGGCAAAGGTCAAATGCATTGAATATGAGTCTGCCCGGTGGATAGACCGTGGAGCTTGCATACTCCTGACGGACAAAGTCCGTAAGTGTCCTGAAATAGGGCTTGTCAAACTCTGTCTGGAGATGCTCCTTCCAACTGGGGTCTATACGTACGTCCATTATTACTTTGGCGTTGGCTTTGGCTTTGGCGTTGGCTTTTAAATTAGTTGGATGCCGGCTTTGGCGCATCGGGCACGCATGTCGTCGGGCCAGATGCTGGCCTGGATCTCACCTATATGAGCCTTCTGAAGGAACAGCATGCACAAGCGTGACTGACCGATACCGCCTCCTATTGACAGAGGCAGCTCACCGGAAAGCAGTTTCTTGTGGAAATATAGTTCCTTACGCTCCTGCTGACCGCACAGATCCAGCTGACGGAGCAATGATTCCTTATCCACGCGTATGCCCATCGAAGAAAGCTCCATGGCACGGCACAGAATGGGGTTCCATACCAGAAGATCGCCGTTAAGGCCCAGGAAACCGTCCTCATTGGGAGTGGTCCAGTCATCATAGTCGGGAGCACGAAGGTCATGCGGTTCGCCATCACCGAGTTTGCCTCCGATACCCATAATGAACACTGCTCCGTGTTCGCGGCATATAGCATCTTCACGCTCCTTTGGGGTCTTATCCGGATACAGACGACGCAGTTCTTCAGAATGTATGAAATAAACCTCACGGGCCAGGAACGGCTCCAGCTGAGGATAAGTCTCATTAATAAGATACTCCGTGCGGAGCATGGCTGAGTATATCTTGCGTACGATGCGCTTGAGGAATGTTATGTTACGGTCTTCGGCCGTGATGGTACGCTCCCAATCCCACTGGTCCACATACAGGGAGTGCAGATTTCCCAAGCTCTCGTCGGCACGTATGGCGTTCATATCGGTATATATTCCGTAACCGGGCTTGACATTATAGTCGGCAAGGGTCAGTCTTTTCCACTTGGCCAGCGAGTGAACCACCTCGGCTTTAGCATCTCCAAGATCCTTGATCGGAAAAGTTACGGCACGCTCCACACCGTTCAGGTCATCATTGATTCCCATGCCTTTAAGGACAAACAGCGGTGCTGTGACACGCCTCAACTGCAATCCGGTTGAAAGATTCTGCTGAAAGAACTCCTTGATTAGTTTGATTCCCTGCTCAGTCTGCTGAACAGACATAAGTGACTGGTACCTTTTCGGAATGATCAGATAACTCATATTGTCGGTTTTTATTCATTATACCAATTTACATAACTGTTGTAGCTGGAACGTTTCTTGACCTTCAGCAGGTCGGCCAGCATACTTGAATTGGCCTTTACTGTGAAATTATATGATGTGTATGGTTTCAGCACGATGCTGCACGACATGTTGAAACAGTGCAGGTCACGCGTAATGCTCATCGTGGTAGTTGTGAAATCATGATAGTTGAAATCCCACCCGGACGAGAAATTGATGTTCCACTTGTTGGTAAGTTTCATGTTTCCCGACATGTTCAGGCTGTGCGTAAGTTTCCAGGGATAACGCATACGCCTGACATTGATGGGCGCTGCCGTATTCTCCCTCATGGAAACGCCGTAGGATAATGAGAACGACCATGGCAGGGTGTAACTTACATAACCGTCTTCATCCACCGGTGCGGCTTCGGCACCGTTTCCGCGGGATGACCGTCTTCCGGTATTGGACATGGAACGGTCTGCATTGGGGTTTTCGTTGAATTCTCCGTCTTCCTCATCTTCCTCTTCATCATCACCATTATGGTAGAACAGGTCGTTCCATTTGTTCTTCCATTCCCGCAGTGTATTGTTGGAGAAAGTGTATGACAGGTTCTGGCTCATACCCTGGAACCGGCCGAAACGCCCGTATGAGTATTCCGTTCGGTCACCGACATATACTCTGCCGTTGTCATCGATCTCATAGGCATATGTAGCCCATGTGGCGTTAAGATTGAATGTATAGCTCTTGGTAAGTTTAAGCCTTAACCTGGTGTTCAGATTACTCCAAGGCTTGGTCTTGGCAGCAAAATTATATGACATCGATGCGCCCAGCTCATCAATTATGGGAACCTTTCTCTCAACCGTATCCCTTTCGCTCTTTACCTTCATCTCTATGTTGTTTCCCACGCTCATGGATAGGGTTCCGGACTTGCCTTTGCCCGGAACGCCGTACATGGATCCGGTATACGGCGAATACTCTACGGTGCGGACTTCGCCGTTTTGGTCCGTATAAGTATAAGTATCATAGTAACCGTATCTGGCGGCACTGAAATCCGGAGACATGCTGTAACTGACTGATGGAGTAAACACATGACGTACGGCAATAAGTTTCTCTCCGAACAGCTTTTTCCATAAAGCCGTAGGAAGGTACATACCGTACAGTTTGGTGTTGGCACTTACGCTGAAACTGTAGTTGTACACCCTGTTGAAGCCGTAAACCGTATCCCTTTTGACCTTTCCTGCAGCATCATCCCAGGATTGCATTATCTTATGGGTATACCAACGGGAGTTGTAGTTTAATGACGGAGTTACGTTTATGTTTTTAAGAATCTGGAAAGTAGCGCTGACCGGTATTGAATGTCTCATTCCGTTACGCCAGTCATGTACCAGATCCTTTTCCAGGAACTCGCTCTCCTTGCAGTTAATGCTGTTGCTGAGCGATCCCGAATATGTCAGGGAGATTTTCTCATACCATTTCTCAGCCCCTGCCACCTTCTTGCGTTTGAACGGGTATATTCGCTGCAGCGTGATGTTCAATGACGGAAAACTCACCGACAGCGTAGAGTCCCTCATATTCTGAGACAGGTTCATGGAACTGGACAGCGACAGGCCTATTGAGGGAAAATTCCTGGAATAACTGATACTTGACGTTCTTGTGCTCTGGGATGTCAATGAAGGATTATAAAGACTGCTCAGGTTTGACCTTTCATAACTCTGTGTAGCATAGTTCACGCTGGCCGAGAAGTTCTGGTAGGGATTTGCCTTGCTGTCCTGCCGGTGAGTCCAGCGGAACTTGAAATTCTTGGTTACATTGTAGTCAGGCAGGCCCTTGTCTCCCAGTTTTGTGGTAAGGTCGCTAATAAATATGTTACCCGAAAACTTGTAGCGTTTCTTGTATTTGCTCTCCGCCGATATGCCCCATGATCCCTTGGTGAATATCTCTCCCAGCACCTTGAGGTCAAAGTAGTCTGACAGGGCGAAATAGTACCCTCCGTCCTTAAGATAGAATCCTCTTTCCATCTCATCGCCGTAAGTCGGAACTATTATTCCCGATGAGTACTCTCCATCCAGGAAAGGGAAGAAACCGAACGGAACAAACAGAGGCAGCGGCACTCCCATCACCTCCAGATATGCGGGACCGAAAATCACATCCCTGCCCGGACGTACCTTGGCACGGGTAATGCGGATATTGAAGTGCGGATCGTCATGCTGGTCACAGGTAGTATAGATACCGTCAGCGATGTAATACTCGCCGTCCGGCCCCTTCTTTGCCTCGGCGCTGGTCATATAACCCTCGCCTTGCTGTGTAATGATTTCGTTTATATAACCCTTCTCCGTCTTGAAGTTGTACCTGATATGGTTGGATTCATACGGAGTCGATCCATCTACAAAGACCGGCATGCCTATCCATTCTCCCGTTGAGTCACGGACTCCGTCGGCATAGACCAGGCTACTGTCCATCTGCATCTTTATGACCGCCGCAGTAAGCTGCACGTTCTGGTAACTTACCTTACTGTCACCGTACAGTGAGGCGTATCCTCCGTTCTCCCATATCATGGAATCTGTTGACTCGTAAGTTACGGGATCATCAAGAGCGTCTTTCTTTTTCCTGATTGAAGGGACGGTATCGGCCGGCGTGGCGGCCGGGCGCAACGAGTCGGGAATGTCCGGCAGGACTGAAGGTACCACAAGTGAATCGGCTGATGCAATGGAATCAGTTGCGGTCTGAGCCACCACATTCCATGTCGGCAGAAGCAATCCTGCCAGAAGCGGAATCCACAGTTTTCTCGTTCTCTCCCTCACTTATTGCTGAGCTAACTCTGTAACAAACTGCAAAAGTATCTATAAATGCTCATAAATAACGCACATCCGAGGGCGGATTTCAAGATTTTTAATATAGAAACCGTGCGTTCCGGCCATTATTGGAACTCCGGCAGGCATTCAAAGGAAAACCTGACACCAATGTCTGAATACCAGAACACCTTCCTGGCCGAACTTGACCAGACTCTGTTCAGCCTGTTCAACCGTCTTCTCCTCTTCCGGATGAGTCTTGCTGAAGAACTTGTCGGCAAAACAGATTATTTTCTCCTCCACAGACACAGGTACCATCTCCCTGTGGGGCACCGGAAGATTACGTTCCAGGATCTGTTTCAGGGTAAGACCGGTGCCGGTGTGACGTTCAGCCACCAGGGCATGACGCGGCAGCCCCTCTTTGAGCAGCAGTTCGGCCCCCAAATAACCGTGACATAGATAATGGTACTTCCCGTAACAATGAATCGGCTCGGCATCTGTAAGAAAAATTCCTATATCATGGAGCATCGATGCTTCTTCGGTGAACCCCCTGTCAGCTCCCAGTTCCGGATGGGCATCCACGATAGCCAGAGCCTTGTCGGCTACCAAACGGCTGTGAAGCAGGAGCAAATCACGGAGAGGAGGGTTATCGGCATAATACTTGCCGATAACCCTCATCCATAATGATTCATCGCCGGAACTCATCTGACCGGGGCGATGACAAAGTTATATGAGTAGTCTCCGTAATGGAGCTTGTACTGTTCCAGCGGAGTGGCACCCCAACTGTTGACACAAGCCAGGCCATACTGAGCCTTATCTATATGTACCACGGTAAACGGACGGGGATCCAGATCGCCGGCATGGACGTTGTGCTTGTTCATACCCTCATCCAGGTCATCGGTCGTATAGTTGAGCGAAGACATGCTTAACGGAGCATCGCTGTAGAACATCAGGCCCTTTCCGTCAGAATTCAACACCTTCCACCAGCGGACATCGGTCTTGTTACCGTTCTCCTGAGGACGGATATATGGGAAATACTGGTCGGCGACCGAACTCCTGTATACCCCGAGGAACTGTGAGGTGTTACGGTCTGAGTAGTTCTCAACGGGACCTCGGCCATAGTATTCTACCCTGTCATATTCCTTGGACATCTGCATAGTCATACCGAACTTGAACAGATCTGGCATACCGTTGCCCTGACCGCGCTGACCGCCTCTCTGGCCCTGTCTTTGGGCTGTATTCTCCTGAGGAGCGGGAGCGGGAGCTGGACGGGTTATCAGTTTCTGGCTGACATGCATCTCACCTGTGCGGGTAAGAACATACTCCAGTTCCAGGTCAGCATTGAGATCTGTTATCTCATATTTGACGCTGACCTTACCCAGCCCATCCTCTATCCGGCACCTGAATGCCGTCCGACGCAACTGTGGTGAGCGCCACTGTTGCATACGGCGCTGCAGGCTTGCTCCATAATCATTATCCGTGGGAGCACGCCAGAAATCACTCTTGAGTTGACTGCCGTTCTGGGTTATCTGTTTGCCGTCAACATCAATATAATCTATCCAGCCGCTGTTCTTGCCAAATGTATATACGACACCGGCAGCCTCCAGCTTAACATAAGCTACGGCTTCATCCATCTTAACATCTTCGCCGGCTGTTTTCACGTCTGCAAGAGTCTCAGGGGCAACCACCGGGAAATCATACTCCCTGAACTGGAACTCCTGATGAGCCACCACGAAACCCTTCTTGAGCAGTTGGGCGTCCTCCTTGAGTCTGAACTCAACTCCTACCATAATCTCGGCACCTGTCTGTGGCGTATTCTTCAGGGCTTTAGCCAATCCAGAAGCAGTTACCTTCACTCTTTTCTGAGCGTCAATCCTGGGCAGTCTGGTCTCCTGGCGGGAGCCCTGAACCTCCTCACCGTTAACCAGGACAAAGGTCTCCATACTGTAATCAGCAAGATCCTTGTAGAAGTTCTCATTGTAAACCTCAAGTATACCCTTGTTCATGTCTACGGGAGTAACCCATATGTTCTGATAGAAATACTGAACCTCATAGGCATGCGGATTCCAGCGACGGTCCGGGGCTATCAGTCCGTTACAGTTGAAATTCTGGTCCGATGTGGGATAACGGCCTTCATCGCCTCCGTACTGGAAAATGGTCTTGCCTTCAGCATTCTTGCCATACACTGCCTGATCTACAAAGTCCCAGATAAAACCGCCCTGTACTGAACGGTTGGCGCGTATGATATCCCAGTATTCCTTGAAACCTCCCTCAGAATTACCCATAGCATGGGCATACTCGCACTCAATCATCGGACGCGGATCATTGCCGCGCTCATGACGCTGCATTGCGCCGTAGTCTGCATACATCGGGCAGTGAATGTCGCAATGATCGGGCGATCCGGTAGCGCCTTCATACTGTACGGGACGGGTCTTGTCATAATCCTTTATCCATTTGTAACAGGTCACGAAGTTCTGGCCGTCGCCATCCTCATTACCCATTGACCATACTATGATTGAAGGATGGTTCCTGAATGTGATTACATTAGCCTGGTTGCGCTCCAGGTGAGCCAGTTCATAGTCTGCATTTCGTGCCAGCGGAGAAGAACCGTACATCATTCCGTGACCCTCGACATTGGCCTCGGCCACCAGGAATATGCCATATTCGTCACACAAATCATACCAGCGCGGGTCATCGGGATAATGGCTGGTACGGATGGCGTTGATATTCATCTCCTTCATGATGCGGATATCCTGAACCATCTCGTCAAGAGTCATTATGTATCCTCCCTTGGCACTCATCTCATGCCGGTCGGCACCTTTCACCAGTATCGGCTGGCCATTCACAAGCAGCTGGCGGTCACGTATCTCAACCTCACGGAAGCCCACTTTCTGCGGTATTGCCTCAATAACTTTTCCATCCTGCCCGGAAAGGGTAATGTAAAGAGTATAGAGATAAGGGGTCTCGGCCGTCCATTTGTAAGGATTCTTAACCAGGAAATCAGTATTCATGGTATTCCCGGCCAATGTCATTTCACGCTTTGCCACCTCACGTCCCGATGCATCCTTCAGACTGAGTGAGAGTTTCCTGCCGTCCGCATTCTTAAGTGATGCCTCAAAGTGAAGTGTGGCATTCTGATATTTGGCGTCAAGATCTGTCGTAACGCTGAAATCACTGACCTGGGATTCAGGACGGGTATACAGGTAGACCTGACGGGCTATACCGGTAAAGCGCCAGAAATCCTGATCCTCGATATAGCTTCCGTCACACCAACGCATTATCTGCATGGCAAACAGGTTGGAGTTACCGCACTGGACAAAATCCGTTATATCAAACTCGGCGGCCATTTTGCTGTCTTCGCTGTAACCCACATACTTTCCGTTCACCCACAGGGTAAGGTTGGAGGTAGCCGAACCTACATGCATATAGACACGCTGTCCTTTCCATTCTGCGGGAATCCTGAACTCCTGGCGGTACGAACCCACATAATTCTCGCGTTCACCTACATAAGGAGGGTTTATCGGATGCTCATTGTTCCACGGATAGGTCACATTGGTATAGATCCTGTCACCGTATCCTTCCATCTCAAAAAGACCGGGCACGGGAAAATCAACCCAGTTCTTGTCATCATAGCCAACTTTGAAGAAATCCGCAGGCTTGTCATAAGCGTTTCTCACAAAATTAAAACGCCAATTGCCTTCAAGTGACATAAAACGTGATGAAGCCTCCTTCCCGTTATCAGCCTTATCAAGGCTCTCATAGCTGAAATAATCCGCCGCACGGGGCATACGGTTGTCACTGTTGACTTTAGGGTCAATCCACATGGGCTGTTGAGCAATCAAAGGCAGCATGACAAACTGCAAAGCGGCAATAATGACTTTCTTTTTCATATTTTGATTGGATAATACTGTAGTCTCTCGCGAATTTAGCTGTTTTCGGGCTGGATTTAACAAAAAAGGCCGAAAAAATGCTATCTTTGGGGCGATTTAACACGCACGCACGCGCGCTATACTTTGATTATATGACAACTGTCAATATAAAAAGGAGAGTATTTCAGTCCGACAACCTGTTCAGGTTGCTCCCATATATCCTTTCCGCCATACTCTGGTCTGTCCTGGCTTTTTCCGAACACTATTATCTCAAAGTCATTGAGGACCGGTCTCTGTTTCTGTTCGACATTCAGTTCGTCATGGAATCCTTTAAGGTTCCGGGAGGTTTTCTCGGACTGACGGGTTCTTTTCTTACACAGTTCCTTCACCTGCCTTGGCTGGGCTCACTATTCTGGGTGATCCTGTTGCTCGTAATCTACCAGTTAACCGTCAGGGCATTCAACCTGTCGGGCTGGTCCATGTCTTTGGCCGTATTGCCTCCGGTGTTGCTCATCATCGGGAATATGTCTCTCGGATACGGAGTGTTCATCATGAGGGCTCAGGATTATTTCTTTGCCACGGCATTGGGTTGCCTGTCCGCAGTCATACCTCCCTTGGCAGTCAATCGGATCAGTTCATTTTCAGGCAAGTTACTCCTGATAGCATTATGGACTGCCATAGGCTTCCCTCTTCTCGGGACATTCGCCTTCACAGGTTCCCTTTCTGCAGCCATCCTGATATTCTGCAACCGTGAGATACCCGCACAACGCCGCCTTATCACCGCCGCCACGACTATTGCCCTCATCGTCCTGGTTCCTCTGTTGACATACGGCATATGGACCTCTTACCGCATGACCGACAGCTGGCGCATGGGGCTTCCGTCCGTTTCGGAGGAGTCATGGACAAGAGCCGTAACAGCACCTTACCAGCTTGCCTTGATCTCCATCCTGGTCATTTCGGCATTACCCCACCGGTTTAAAAACAAAGATACAAGCCCTGTCTTTCGGGCGGTATTCTTTATTATATCAGTAGCTGCAGTCTGGTTATTCTGGTTCAGGAATGAGAATTTCAGGACCGAGCTTGCCATGTATGATGCTATTGACAGGATGGATTGGGAGCAGGTCACCGCGATATACCGCAAGACCGAAAAATCACATGCCAAGTCCGATGCCAAGGCATACGCATCCCGCACCGCAAAATTGTCTGAGGCAACTGACAAGGATGCCATAGAGGCCATTCTGGACAAATATGACAAGCATTTCTTTGAGCCGACCCGTACCATGGTCCTGTACCGTGACCTGGCACTTGTTAAAACAGACAAGGCTCTGGACGAAGCCTTCAGCATGAAAGACGGCAGCCGTCTGCAGAAGTCACGCACACAGATACCTATGGCCCTTCAATCCGGCAAACAGCTCTATTTCCATTACGGTCTTACCAACCTGTGCTACCGCTGGTGTTTTGAAGATGCCGTAGAACATGGCTGGAATGCAGGAACGCTCAGGTATATGTCCATGCTTTCTATCCTTACCGGTGAGCGGAACCTCGCCTTAAAGTACCTGAACAGATTGGACAAGACCATTTTTTACAGGAAATGGTCCAGACAATGCCGCACCCTGCTGGACGGCACACATGATATCTCAAAGATTGCACCTTATGACCGTATCCTGCCACTGATGTGTTTTGAAGACAACATGACCAATGACATGGCCAAATCCGAGTCACAGCTGATAAGACACTTCACTCGTCCCAGGCCTGCCGGAGCCACGCCCCAGTTTGACATGGTTGCCCTGTTCTGGGCCATGCGCATCCAGAGCATCGATGGCTTCTGGGAACGCTTTTACTATTACCTCAATTCAAATCAGGTAAAGACCCTGCCACGAAGCATACAGGAAGCCGCAATTCTTTACAACAGTCTTGAACGCCACGGAGTTGAACTCTCATACACAAAAGAGATCAGTGATTCTTACGACAGATTCCGGAAATATGTAGAGAGCCATCCCGTACGAACCATCAGGGAATCCGCCTATCCTTACTCAAGACAGTTCGGAAAGACATTCTTCTATTATTATTACTTTATTAGGGACCTTCAGACCTACTGACATATGAGAAAAATAGCCATATCCGCACTTATACTGATACTCACGGCCTGTTCTTCCAAGGCCCCGTCGGCCTTCACGAAAGTAGACAAGGTCCCTACCGTCTTCCCGGATTACACCAATATTACCGTTCCGTGCAACATAGCTCCCATGAACTTCCTGATAGATCAGGAGGCCGACAGATACCTGACCGTACTTGAATCGGAATCCGGAAAGGTCTCAATAAAGGGAAAGAAGGTATGTATACCAAAATCCAAATGGCAGGCTCTGACACGGTCCCCACAGATAACAGTCAGCGTATACACCCGCAATAAAGGTCAGTGGAGCGCCTATTCGCCATTCAACATTAATGTAAGCGACGAGATAGATCCCTTCATATCATACCGCATCATCATGCCCTCTGTGGAATGTTACGAGAGGCTGAGCATAAATGAACGTGACCTGACATCTTTCTCCGAAAAGGTAATCTACTCCAATGAAATGGTTCAGGTTACCGATAAAGGTCAGTGTATCAACTGCCATCACTACAGGAACTACGGCACGGATAACATGCAGTTTCATGCCCGTCAGTATATGGGCGGTACCATAATGTCGGTCGACGGTCAGTTGCGCAAGATAAACCTCAAGACAGATTCCACCATTTCAGCAGGTGTTTATCCGGCTTGGCATCCCACGCATGATTATATCGCCTACTCCACCAACAAGACCCATCAGTCTATACACTCCATCGACCCCAACAGGATGGAGGTGGCCGATGAGGAGAGTGACCTTATCCTCTATGATATAAGGAACAATTCGGTAAGTGTGATAGAAAATGACTCCGCTGAATTTGAGTGTTTCCCCGCATGGTCGCCTGATGGCCGGATGCTCTATTATGTATCAGCGCACTACATTGCACCGTTTGACAGCAAGCGCAAGGAGCAGATTTTTCTTGACAGCCGGGAGATCAGATATGATCTTTATTGCAAACCGTTTGATCCCGACACGCGCACATGGGGCAAACCGGTCCTGTTATTTGAACCTTCAGAAAGTGAACGGAGCGCCACGCTTCCAAGAGTATCGCCCGACGGCAAACTGCTTATGTTCTCCATGGCCCCGTACGGAGTATTCCACATCTGGCACAGGGAATCCGACCTTTGGGTCCTGAACCTTGAAGACGGTTCAATATGGAAACCCGAAGGCCTTAACAGCCCGGAGGTGGAGAGTTACCATTCCTGGTCATCTAACGGCAAATGGGTCATATTCAGCACCCGACGTGAAGACGGTGCATACACCCGTCTGTACCTGACTCACCGCGATGAGAACGACAGGTTCTCCAAGCCGTTCGCAATACCGCAGAAAGACCCTTCATTCAACCGTGAATTCATGTACTCGTTCAATATACCCGAGTTCATGAAAGAATCTGTGAAAATTACGCCCAAACAGTTTGCCGCGTTCATAGCTAATACAGACCCGACACCAGCAGAATATGAATCAAAAAGAGAAAAGTAACATTTCGGATATATTGTCATCCGGCAGATGGATCCTTCCCATTGCATTATGGGTTATTCTGTCCTTCTTCTCCTATGAGTTTATCATCAAGGTCGAAGCAAAGTCCCTGTTCATATTCGATACATTCTGGCTGAAAGACTTTCTGCTTAAGCCGTCCGGAATACTCTCCTGCTTCAGCCTATTCCTGACCCAGTTCCTGCACATCCCATGGCTGGGTTCCATGATATGGGTATTGCTGCTTACCGCATCGGCCGAACTTACACGTATAGTTTACCGGATACCTTCATCATTATCCTTCCTATCCTATATTCCCGCCGCTATATTCACGGCATACTGTATGTCCATCGGGTATGCCGTATATCTGATTCAGCTGCCGGGATTTTTCTTTATGCCTGTGCTAGGATACCTGTGGGCTCTGCTCACCGTAACAGTTATCCGCAAAGCCGATAAGCCCGCATCAGCCGCCGCCCTCATGATCATATGGGGATTTGCCGGCTATTACATTGCCGGTTTCTACTCACTGGCAGGTATTATCGCAGCCTTGACCGAAGTACTGTTGTCAGGCCGCAGCCGGTCATTCCGTGCGTGTTCACTGGCCGGAGCAGTAATACCGTTACTGTTGGCCCCGATAGCATTTGCCGGGACTACCACATACAATCTCCTTCTGGGATGGACAATCGGTATGCCCGAAGAGAATTACGGACTGTCTTTTACCGCAATGCAGCTTCCTCTGATTATTGCCATGACTTTCCCGGTAATAGCTCCTGCGATAAAGTATCTGAACAGTATTTCCGGCAGGGCAGTTACCCTTATAATCCAGAGCATTGCCTTGGCCGCCGTCATTGCCGTCCCGGCATCTTTATGGTACAGGGATGATAATTTCAAGGCAGAGCTTGGAATGATACGTGCCACAGACAACAACGAGTGGGATAATGTTGCTGATATCTTTGAAAAGGTCCAGACCAGACACGAGCAGGATCCTTACTGGCAGCCTACACGAATAATGGTTCTCCTCAAGGACCTGGCGCTGATAGAGACCGGAAAGGAGGGAGAACGAAGCTACGCCTTTGACAACGGAAGCAGTAAACAGAACTGCGATTTTGTCATCTCTTCGTCCATTCAGATAGGAAAACTGCTGTACATGTATTACGGAATACCCGGAATATGCAACAGGTGGTGCAGTGAAGAGGCCGAGCTATACGGTTTCAACTATCTTACGTACAAGTATCAGGCGATGGTAGCAATACTGCTTGATGACACCGAAGCTGCCAAAAGCTATCTGGGCAGGCTTGAACGGACCATATTCTACCGCAAGTGGGCAAAAAGGCAACTCGAATTATGCGGCAACATGCAACTGGTAGCCCAAACAGCTCCATATGACAAGATAATACCTCTCATGTGCTATGAAGACAGGATCAGTTCGGATGTGGAGGGATGCGAGAATTATCTGCTCAACCATTTCAATGGACCACTCCCCGGGAACACCACACCTTTATATGACCGTGTAGCACTGTTTTTTGCTCTCGACAGCAAATTATCCGAACTGTTCTGGCCAAGGTTTTTCCGTTATCTGGAATCAAACAATCCATCCAAGTTGGCCAGATACTATCAGGAAGCCGCCTATCTGTTCTGCAACCTTGATGATAACGGACTGATGGAAAGACTGCCTTTCGACGAGAAGACCGAAACCATGTACAAGACTTTCATGCAACGCGCCACCAAAGTCGGGATGAAGAGTCTTGAAGGGGCGCGAAAAGCCATACCCGTATATCTGAGACATACATACTACTTCTACTTCTACTATGTAAACGAACTTGAACTGTATTAAACCTTATGAGAAAACAACTAATATATCTGTCATTGTATGCGGCCTCACTATTTACGGCATGTACCGGACTGCCAAAAGATTTTTCTGATGGTGAGGATGTAAGCATATTCCCCGACTATACAGACATCACAATACCTGCAAATATCGCACCTGTCAATTTCATGGTACTGGATTCCGCCCGCAAATACATAACAGTGTTTGAATCGGGCGATATCAGGGTCATTGTCAAAGGCGGAAAAGTCCGGATACCTATGGGCAAATGGAAAAAACTGACCGCACAGGGCGACATAACCGTAACCGTCTTTGAGGAGAAAGCGGGCAGGTGGCTCAGGATGAATCCTTTCAACATCACTGTAGCCGAGGATATCGACTCTTACATCTCATACCGTGTCATTTCGCCGTTGTACGAGTCTTACGGAAGGCTCTCTCTCAACCAACGCAACCTGACCAATTTCAAGGAGAAAGTAATTTATGCCAACACGATGGCGTCAAAGGGAGAACAGACACAATGCATCAATTGCCACAGTTTCAGGAACTGGCAAACTGACAACATGCAATTTCATGTGCGTCAGTACCTGGGTGGAACCATAATGTACAGGGATGGCAAGCTGGCCAAGCTGAACATGAAGACCGATTCGACAGTATCGGCTGCAGTATATCCATCCTGGCACCCTACGCATGATTACATAGCTTACTCATCAAACAAGACCCATCAGAATTTTCACACCAACCACACCAACAGGATAGAGGTCTTTGATGATTTCAGTGACCTGATCCTGTATGACCTTAAAGAGAACTCCGTAAGCGTAATTGAGAACAGCCCCTCGGAATTCGAGTGCTATCCGTCATGGGCACCAGACGGAAAAACCCTTTATTACGTATCAGCAGACATGGGTGATCCCGACGAATTCAACAGACATGGAGGTGCTGTCGTAGCAAACGCAAAGGGCACTTTCAAGTACAGCCTATATTCAAAAAGCTTCAATCCTGAAACCAGGACATGGGGTAAAAAGAAAATGTTCTATGACGCTGCAGCTCTGGATAGCAGCATCACCTGGCCAAGGGTTTCACCGGATGGAAGATGGATGCTTTGCTGCATAAGCACTCACGGAGTCTTTCCTCCTAATCAGGATGTTTCGGACCTTATGCTGTTTGATCTCAAGAACGGCACATACAGATATGCCGACGAGGCTAACAGCAGGAAATCCGAGAGCTATCATTCCTGGTCAAGCAGCGGCAAGTGGGTGGTAATCAGTTCCAGACGCGGAGACGGAGTACACACCAGACTTTATCTGGCACATTTTGACCAGAATAACGGTACTTTCTCAAAACCGTTCCTGTTACCGCAGAAAGATCCTTCGCACTCCTATAAGTTCATGTATTCATTCAATGTACCTGAGTTTACGGTCGAACCGGTAAGGGTCTCAGCCAGAGTACTGGCATCATTCATAAGGAGTACGGAAGCATCACCCGTACCATACTCACAAAAAAGGGAAGAATGAACAGAGACAGATTCATATGCAGGATAATAATTGCGGTGCTCTGCCTTGTTACAGCAGCACCTGCAGCGGCCGTTGACCCGGACGGCAAGTTCATACTGGTAATAGATCCCGGTCATGGAGGCAAGGACCCGGGTGCCGTAAACGGCAAGAATCAGGAAAAGACGATCAACCTGAACATTGCTCTCAAGATGGGCAAGCTTATTGAAGACAACTGTAAGGATGTCAAGGTAATCTATACCCGCAAGACCGATGTGTTCGTAGAGCTGTATAAAAGAGCCGATATAGCCAATAAGGCAGGCGCCGACATGTTCATATCCATCCATACCAATTCGGCCAAGAGCAAGTCGGCCAATGGAGCAGAGACATATCTGCTTGGTGTTGAGGAAAACAGGACCAGCGCAAACCTAAACGCCGCACTTGAAGAGAACAAGGCCATCCTTCTGGAAAATGACTATCAGACTCATTACGAAGGATATGACCCCAACAGCCCGGAGAGTATGATCATCTTTGAATTTATGCAGAACGAGTATCAGAAAGAAAGTCTCAAGATGGCCACATTTGCCCAGAAGCAGATGGTCAGTTCGGCCAAAAGGCCTGACAGGGGTGTCCATCAGGCAGGTTATCTGGTTCTCTGGAAGAGCACTATGCCCAGCATACTGGTCGAACTCGGATTCATATCTAACGATACTGAATGCAAATATCTGGTATCGCAAAAAGGCATTGATGAGATGAGCCAGAGCCTCTACAAATCATTTCGGGAATATCTGGATTATCACAACAAACAACTCGAGAAGGCGGTCCCGACTGCCCAGGCAATAGGCAACAAGAGCGAATCAAAGGAGCTCCCGGTATATAAGGTCCAGTTCATGAGCCTCAAGAGTCCGCTTAAAAGCAATGACAGGAAACTTAAGGCATATCCCAGCATAAGCTACTATTCCGAAGGAGGGGTCTGCAAGTATACCTGCGGTGATACTACCGACTATGAAGCTGTGCTTGAAACGAAGAAGGAGGTCCAGAAAAAATACAAGGACGCATTCGTGGTCGCGTTCTACAACGGGCGGAAAATCAGTGTCAGGGAAGCGCGTGAAATCACCGCAAAAAATGAATAATATCCATAAAATATTCATGGGGTAATTCAGCCCTACTTTAGATTTATTCTAAATAAAGCCTCTTAGTTTCAATTTCTTTTGGTCTACATTCAAACTTGTTTTGGAGCCCGCTGAAAAAGGATTACCAAGGCTTGGAAAAAGAGTTACAAAAGAAGTTATCAACAGGCTATTTCATTAGTTTTCAAGATGTTAATTAAAATCAATAGCATCTTTTCAACGAGTTTGATGCGGTTTTCCAAGTGGTTAATTCCCAACACCTTACAAAAACTTACTTTTTCAACTCCCGGAACGGGTTTGCTTAAATGAAATAAGATTATCAACTTTGCAGTGCAGTTGAAGGAAAGACCATAATAGTCCCCCTCAAACAATCCCCAAAAATGACAAGGACTGAGTTAAAAGACCAATGGAGCTTATGTCTGGATTTTATCCGTGACAACGTATCGGAAACAATATTCGATACGTGGTTTTCCGTTGCAGAGCCTGTGTCCCTGGAAAACGGAGAACTCCTCATCCAGGTACCCAGTCCTTTTGTATATGAATATCTTGAACAGAATTGCCTCGACGTGATCAAGGCCGCCCTTACCAAAGTATTCGGTAAAGGTACAAGACTCATGTACAGCATTCTGACCGACAAGGAGCATAACATCAACCAGAATGTAAGTTCGGCCAACACCTTAACTAATATAAAAGGAACAGCCGAAATCGGCAACAAGGCCCCGTCTGTAAACGATGCTCCCCAAGTACAGGACCTTAATCCGCAGCTTGATCCCAACTACAGTTTTGAGAATTTCGTTGAGGGAGTAAGCAACAAACTTGCACGTACAGCCGGCGAAACGATTGCCCTTAATCCCGCAAGCACCGCTTTCAACCCTCTGTTCATTTATGGTTCATCAGGTGTTGGAAAGACTCATCTGGTTACAGCAATCGGACGCAGGGTAAAGGAACTACATCCTGAAAAGCGCGTACTTTATGTATCAGCCCATCTGTTCATGGTTCAATATACCGATGCAGCAAGAAACAATGCCGTCAATGATTTCATACATTTCTACCAATCAATAGATGTATTGATCATAGACGACATGCAGGAGTTGGCCGGCTATTCAAAAACCCAGAATACATTCTTTCATATTTTCAACTATCTGCACCTCAACCATAAGCAGCTCATAATGACAAGTGATCGTCCTCCCAAGGACATGAAAGACCTTGAAGAGCGGCTAATTACCCGTTTCAAATGGGGACTGGTGGCAGAACTGGAAAGACCTGACCTCAATCTGAGAAAAGACATACTCCGTGACAAGACCAGACGTGACGGAATCAGGTTCCCAGAGCCAGTCATAGATTATATAGCTGATAAAGTAAAGGATAACGTAAGGGATCTGGAAGGAGTGATCGTATCACTCATGGCTTACTCCACAATCTATGGAAAGGAGGTTGACCTTAATCTTACCCATGAGGTAATAGACAAGAGCCAGCATCACGAACAGAAAGCCATCACAATCGAATCTATCATTACAAAAGTCTGCGACTATTACAATATTGACGAACAGGCCATCCAGACAAAATCTCGCAAGCATGAGATCGTTCAGGCAAGACAGATAAGCATGTATCTGGTAAAGAAATATCTGGATTACTCAACATCAAAGATCGGAGCCTACATAGGAAAGCGGGATCACGCTACAGTGCTGCATGCCTGCAATATGGTTCGCGACCAAATTCAGGTGGACAAGAACTTCAAGGCCGATATGGAAAATATCGAAAGCGGTCTAAGATGTTGAATTGTCAGCAACTGGAACTAATATGAAAGCGGCATAATTGTGCCGCTTTTTTATGCATATAGCGTACACAAAACAAGCAGATCATCAAAGCGCCATATTTTCATTTTATCCTGTTTTGGGAAACTTTTTGCGTTCTCAAAAATTGTATTCAATTGATAATCCATGCATTAAACATCCAAAATGGAAAACTTGCAATAATACTGAAAAATAAAAATGGAAACCATTCATTATATAAAATACATTAACTATATTTGTCATGCTGTTCCAGTCCATGAAGGCTGGAATACTTTTTGCCGCATCTGATCAAACAAGTAATTATAATGGACAACAAAAAACAGAGCTACACTTTCGATGAGGCATTCAAGGCCTCAGTGGACTATTTCGGAGGTGACGAACTTGCAGCAAAAGTCTGGGTGAACAAGTACGCCGTAAAGGACTCCTTCGGAAATATTTTTGAGAAGACTCCCGATGACATGCATTGGCGTATAGCTAATGAGATTGCACGCATTGAGAAAAAGTACAAGAACCCCAAGACAGCGGCCGAACTTCATGATCTGCTCAAAGGATTCAAGTACATAGTTCCTCAGGGCAGTCCGATGACCGGTATCGGCAACAATTATCAGATTGCATCGCTCTCCAACTGCTTCGTTATTGGAACCGAGGGAGCAGCCGATTCATACGGTGCCATAATGAAGATTGACGAGGAGCAGGTCCAGCTTATGAAACGCCGCGGCGGTGTAGGCCATGACCTTTCAGACATCCGTCCCAAAGGTTCTCCGGTAAAGAACTCAGCTCTTACTTCGACAGGACTTGTGCCGTTCATGGAGCGTTTCTCAAATTCAACACGCGAAGTGGCACAGGACGGCCGTCGCGGAGCCCTGATGCTGAGCGTATCCATCAAGCACCCTGACTCAGAGTCATTCATTGACGCCAAGATGGAGAGCGGCAAGGTTACCGGTGCCAACGTATCGGTCAAGATTGATGATGAGTTCATGAAAGCTGCCATCAGCGGCAAGAAATATCTGCAGACCTACCCCATCGACTCCAAGGACCCTCTCTACAAAAAGGAGATTGATGCCGCTGAGCTCTGGAAGAAGATCGTGCACAACGCATGGAAATCGGCCGAGCCCGGAGTCCTGTTCTGGGATACCATAATACGTGAGTCAGTACCCGACTGCTATGCAGACCTGGGATTCCGCACCGTCAGCACCAACCCCTGCGGTGAGATACCCCTCTGCCCCTATGACAGCTGCCGTCTGCTAGCCATAAACCTCTACTCATACGTAAAGAACCCGTTCACCCCCAAGGCTGAGTTTGACTTTGACCTGTTCAAGAAACATGTGACCGTTGCCCAGCGCATAATGGATGACATCATTGACCTTGAGATTGAGAAGATTGACATGATCCAGGCCAAGATAGCCAGTGACCCTGAGGATGACGAGACCAAGTATACCGAGAAGCGTCTGTGGGAGAAGATCATGCGCAAGAGCACCATGGGCCGCCGTACCGGTGTAGGCATCACCGCCGAGGGCGATATGCTGGCCGCCATGGGACTCCGTTACGGAACAGAAGAGGCAACCGCATTCGCCGAGAAGGTTCAGCGTACGCTGGCACTTGCCGCATACCGTTCATCGGTAGAGATGGCACGTGAGCGTGGCGCGTTTGAGATATTTGACTGGAAACGCGAGCAGAACAACCCCTTTATACTCCGTCTTAAGGAGGCCGATCCCCAGCTCTATGAGGACATGAAAAAATACGGTCGCCGCAACATAGCATGTCT
>JAEEGL010720262.1_pt1 | contig 22920 bp, 22 predicted proteins | sample 9134231 | NCBI WGS metagenome assembly JAEEGL01 (sample SAMN16246548, study PRJNA631951) | gut metagenome | biome: gut microbiome; feature: rumen; material: fiber-attached | host: Bos | place: Iran: Karaj | collected 2018-10 | reverse complement strand
CTCGCCATTCTGGCTTTGATGAAAAACGATTATTTATATATAAGGAAATAGCCTGACATGAAATTGGGGTAAGAGGAACTACTCTGTCTTTGTTTCCCTTGCCTTCTCTGACTACTAGTATTTGTGAATCTAGATTCAAGTCTTCAGAAGTCAGGTTTGCTACTTCAGAAACGCGTAAACCGCTTCCATACAATAATTCTAATATTGCTTTGTCACGCATTCCTAATAAGTTTGAAACATCTGGGGAATTGATGAGCATATTGATATCTTCCTGGCTTAGAGCCTTGGGAAGAGGTCTCTGAACTTTAGGAGAATCCATTAAATCAACTGGGTTCTTGTTGGCAAGACCATGACGAATAGCGTATTTGAAAAGGCCTCTTAAAGCAGATTGCCCACGTCTCATGCTTGAGGAACACAAACCACCTTTTCTTCTGCCTGCCCAAAAACTTCTTATTTGTGCAGGTGTTAAAGTTTCGGCTAAACTAATTTCGGTTATATTATTTTCATACAGCCACTTTTCGAAAAAGTTAAGGTCGTTTTTGTAACCACGAATAGTTTGCAGAGAAAGACTTCGCTCTTTTTCCAAAGAACCTAAAAACTGATCTATAAGTTCTTTTATATTCAAGATATTCTCCAATGTTTAAGCTGTTTTTCAAAACTTAAGTCACTTAATTACAGGGCACCTTATATTAATATCACAATGCTTTTTGTCGTACAAGACCCCAAATTATTTTTTTGTAAAAAGTGAAACCAAATTTATTGCTTTTACAAATCCATAGTCTATTTGGTATAATCTTCTAATTAATCGGACTAACTTTCCTTGGAGTAATGTAATGAAAAAAGTTGATTTTGAAAGAAACAATAATGCAGTTATTGTAGAGCAAGCTGGCAATTATCTGGCTAATAGCAAGAAAATAATACCTGTAATAATTGTTGTTGTAATAGTATTTGTCGTTTTAATTGGTTTATCTTCTTCTTATTATACTGTTGAACCAGAAGAAAAGGCTGTAGTTTTAAGACTTGGAAAAGTTATTGCTATTGAATCTTCTGGCTTGCATTTTATGCTTCCTTTTGGAATAGACAAAACTTATAAGATAAAAACAGAACGTATCTTTAAAGAAGAATTTGGTTTTAAGACTAGTAACTCATCTTCTGGAAGAACCACTTATGATAATAGTAACAGATTAGATGAATCACTTATTCTTACTGGTGATTTGAATGTAAGTGAAATAGAATGGATAGTTCAATATAAAGTAGATGATCCTGTTAAATTCCTTTTCAAGATAAAAGACCCGGTTGGTACAATTAGAGATATTTCAGAAGCTGCAACAAGAAAAATAATTGGTAATGCCAATGTTACAGATGTTCTCACTACAGAAAGAGCTAGTCTTGCTAATGCAATACAGTCTGAAATGCAGAAGAGCCTGAAAAAATATGATATAGGTGTTCGCATAGAAACATATAAATTTCAGGATGTAAATCCTCCTAGTAAGGTAAAAACTGCTTTTAACGCTGTTAACGAAGCTGAACAGCAAAAGGAAAGCATGATACAGAACGCAAAGGAACAATACAATAATCAGGTTCCAAAAGCTAGAGGTGAAGCAAAAAGTACTTTGCAAAAAGCAGAAGGTTATGCAATGGAACGTGTTAACATCGCTCAGGGTGATGCCAATCGTTTTATTGCTTTGTTAAACGAATATAAAAAGTATCCTGAAGTAACACGCACAAGAATGTATCTTGAAACAATGGAACGTATTTATCCTAAAATGAAAGAAATAATAATTGTTGATAGTGATTCTTCCAAAACAGGTGTAACTCCTTTACTCCCTTTACAGACATGGGAAGGAGGTAAAAAAGAATGAAATCTTGTTTTTCTGCAATAGCAGTTTTTTTATTTATTGTTGTTTTGGTTGTTGGTGCAAATAGCTGTTTTGTTGTATCAGAAGGACAAAAGGCAATAGTTACACGCTTTGGTGCTCCAGTTGGAGATGTCAGAGAACCTGGTTTGAATTTTAAAACACCTTTTATTGAAGAAGCATTTTTCTTTGATACTAGAATTTTAAAATGGGATGGCGCTCCAAACCAGATTACAACTAAAGAAAAAAGATTCATATGGGTTGACTGCACTGCTCGTTGGAGAATTAAAGACCCATTGCTGTTTTATAAGAGTGTTGGAACCGTTAGTAGTGCTCAAAGCAAATTAGATGATATTATTGATTCAGTAGTTCGTGACAGTATTTCTTCTAATTATCTGGTAGACCTTGTAAGAAGCGAAGATTATAAAAAAGATCCAACTATGGATTCAGCTGAAGAAGCCGAACTTAGCGGGCCTCGCAAGACTAGAGAACAGATTCTCGACGAAATGTTGAACAATTCTAAGGGAAGCGTTCTGTCTTATGGTATCGAATTGATTGATATTCAGATTAAGCGTATCAATTATATTGACAGAGTTTTGGAAAAGGTTTATGACCGTATGATTTCTGAACGAAATAAAGTAGCTGCCCAATATCGCTCTGAAGGCGAAGGTCAGAAAGCAGAAATCTTAGGTGAAATGGAAAAAGAACTCAGAAAGATTAATTCTGAAGCTAGAATGAAATCTGCTGAAATAATAGGTAAAGCTGATGCTGAAGCTGCAAGAATTTATTCTGAGGCTTATAGTAAAGATCCGGAATTTTATGCTTTCTATCGTTCACTTGAAAGCTTAGAAAAAACCGCAGTTAGCAAAAATTCTAAGTTGGTTATATCAACTGATTCAGACCTTTATAGATTTTTAAAGAACGCAAAACAATAAAATAAAGATTAGGTTCTCGACTTGTAAAATAGTTTGAGAACCTAATAAGTATTCTTGGAGAATAATAAAATGGCAACAGTCAGAAAAAAGCTGCATTTCCCATTAAAAGTGGCTTTGCCAATGATTTGGAATTATATTAAAAGCAAATTAAAAGAACAAATCAAAGCTGTATCTTTTATTATAATTTATCTTGTTGCTTTTAAATTAATTGTACTGCAGTCTCCTCCAGAAAACGCAGCTATGGTTGCTTTTGGAGTTGGTATGGTTGTTGTCGGCCTTGCAATGTTCTTGGAAGGTCTATTCTTAGGTTTGATGCCATTGGGCGATAGAGTAGGGGTTCAGTTACCACAAAAGACCAATATAATTGTAATTATGCTTTTCGGACTTTTACTTGGTTTTGGGGCAACTTTGGCTGAACCTTCTATCGCAACTTTAAGATTGGCTGGTGAAGGTGTTACTCCATGGACTACCCCTCTTCTATATCGTTTTTTGGAATTAGAGACCAATCTTTTAGTTTGGGCTGTCGGGGCTGGAGTAGGAGTAGCTGTTGCCTGTGGTATGGCTCGTTTTTATTTCGGAATAGGTTTAAAACCATTTATTTATGTTTTGGTGCCTATTTTGTTGGTTATTTCCTGTTATTTCAGTTTTGATGACAATTTAAAATATGTTATTAATCTTGCCTGGGATACTGGAGGTGTAACAACCGGACCTGTAACAGTGCCTCTGGTCTTGGCAATGGGTATAGGTATCAGCAAAGCAAGCAAGAAGAAAAACAGCTCTGCAGCTTCTGGATTAGGCGTCGTTACTTTGGCTTCGCTCTTCCCTATATTAGGAGTATTTGCAGTAGCTTTATATTTAAATTCTTCTACTCCTAAACCAATGAGTGAAATCGAATTCTTCTCTGCCGCATATAGACCAAATGCTATAAAAATGCTTGGAAGTGAAGAGGCTGTAAGAATAATTGCCTTCCAGCGCGGCTCATCAGCAGCTAGAATATCATATTATGGAAATGCTGAAGAGTATAAAAAAGCAATTCTATCATTAGCCGATAATAAAGATCAGACTCAAAAGCTGCTTGGTAACCTTTCTTTGGCTGAATGGCTCAGCCGTAAAGCTAATGAAGAAGAAAAGAAATTGATTTCTGAAAGATTTGCAGAAAAAATAGAAGAGTTTAATTCAAAGAAAAATGAAATTCAATCAAAGCATGATGTTCAGAAAGTTTCAGATGATAATTCTATAAATAAAGCCTTGGGCAAAGTAGAATTTCTTCCTATTATTCAAAATGAAATTAGACAGGCTATATTTGCTGTAGTTCCATTGGTTTTATTGCTTTTGGTAGTTTTGGTTTTCCTTTTAAGAGACAAATTGAAAAGAGCAGACGAATCTATTTTGGGAATAGCTCTATCTTTGATTGGTATGTCTATTCTTACCACCGGAATTCAACTAGGGCTCTCTTCGTTAGGAAATCAGATTGGCAGAACATTGCCATTGGTTTATAAAACTGAGGCTGAGGAAGCTGGCCGTTTTGTTTTTAAGAATTTTAATAAAGACGCCATGGTTTCCGCTTATAATCATAGAGGTAAGTTAGATAAATATTTTTATGTTGTAGATGACAATAATAATATTAAGGCCGTACCTTTTGATGAAAGCCGTTACGACAGCAAAACAGGTAATTATGAATATATTAAGACTAGAGAAGTCCTTTGGACAGCTAAGTTGTCGTTATTAGGCATAACTTTGGTCGGATTATTCGCATTCGGTATGGGGTTCGGTTCAACGATGGCAGAACCTGCTTTGAATGCGCTGGGTATTACGATAGAAGAAATGACAGTAGGAACAGTAAAACGTTTAAACGTTGTCAGAACGGTTTCAATCGGTGTTGGAACCGGCTTACTAGTCGGGGTCTGTCGTTTGATATTGGATATTCCTGCTTGCTGGTTCCTGGTTCCTGGCTATGTGGCTCTTTTGATTCTTACTTATTACAGCGATGAAGAATTTACTGGATTATCCTGGGATTCAGGTGGAGTTACTACAGGACCTATTACAGTGCCTTTGGTTCTTGCTATGGGTTTGGGTATTGGTGGCGGATTAAATGTTGTAGATGGTTTTGGAATCGTTTCTATGGCATCATTGTTCCCTATTTTAACTATGCTGATGTTTGGTATAAGAGTAAGAAGACGCCAGAATAGACATTTGAAGTCTAATGAGGAGGCTAAGAATGAAAAGTAGGGAATTTAAAGAAGTTACCCGTATAACCTTAGTTATCCATCATGGTTTATGCCTGGAAGCCCTAGAATTGTTAAAAAGTATAGGTGTTAATTCTGTTATGCTGGAATCAGCTAGAACAGCAAGAATTAGAATTAAAACTACTTTGCTTGATTTTTTAGGTTTTTCTGACCCGATAGAAGACTCTCCAACAGATATTATTAGAATAATTGTTCACCCCAATGAAGCGGAAAAAACTATAACCTTTCTTATTGAAAAACTCGACCTTAGAATAGCTGGAAGAGGGGCTGTATATGCTCAAAATCTTCAGGAGTTAAGCGATAGAGAGGTTTCCACTGTTAATATAGAAAAGTATAATAAAGTTACTTTATTGCATGATTTAACTCTTATTACAGGTATTCAATCTCAGTCAGGCAGTGGTGAAAGTATTTCAAAAGTTGCTTTGAGACTGGGAGCTGGTGTTCCTATTGTTAGCTTGGGCAAAGGAACTGGTATAAGAGACCGCCTTGGACTGCTTAGAATAACAATATCTCCTGAAAAAGAACTGACTTATTTGCTGGTTCCTTCTTTTGATGCTAATGGTCTTCAGAATTTGCTGATTGAAAAAGGGAAACTGAATAGACCCGGTGGTGGTTTTATGTATCAGACTCCAATCAGGTTCGGTTCTGTCGACCCTTTGGTCAGAGTAGGCTATCAAGCACATGCTGCAAGCTTAGAACAGATTATTGCTGCTATTGATGATATCAAAAAAGATACATCCTGGAGAAAGCGTATCTTTGAAAATGGCGGCAATACTTTACCACCCAAGACCAGTTATACTCATAGAGAAATATGTTTTATCTGCCCTGTTGATCATAGTGAAGATTATATTCATGCTGCTATGGATTGTGGTGCGGCTGGCGCAACGATGACATCGATGAGAAACCTGAATTTAATTGGTGAAGACACAGATGAAATAACTAATTACGAAAATGCTATAATCTGTGTTAAAAAGGAAGACGAACCAAAGGTTATAGAAGCAATTTCTAAAATAGCTGAAGAAAAAGGCGAAACTGACTGGTTCGTTCAGACAATACCAGCTTCATCTATTTATGCCACTTATAAAAAGAAGTAATCAAGGAGTATAACCTTGCCTGAAGGAAAGCCATTTATTAGAAGCGGAGAGCTTTTTGACTGCTTGAATCCTTTTGAAGAAGGCGAAAGTGTTGATTTGCTTTTTAATGATTCTATGAATGAAGCTTTGCATTGGCATTTATCTAATTGTAATGATTATAAAGCCTTTTTGTCTGAAAACGGGCTGGTAGACAATAGATTGCAGTATTTGCCAGAACAGATTCCACCAATACTTACAGATATATTTAAAAAATATAAGTTATTATCTGTTCCTGAAAAACAAATTAAATTTAAAATTTCTTCAAATAATAATGATTGTACTGAAAATAAGCTCCTTCTTGATGCTCGTTCACATAAAAGAATACTTAAAATATATGAAAAATTATTTGATTACTTTGGCTTTGTAGAACATAATCAAAAGGTTAATTACCTTTGTTTTACATATGATTCAAAATATGAAACAGAATTAAATGGTAATTTTTATTTTAATATTCTAACTGATTTAACTGCTCATAGAAGTGTTTATTATGCAATTAGATTTAATAAAAAAACTTCCGAGTTTAATTTCGATTTAGATGCTGCTGCAAAAAAAATAATTGATTTTTCCTGCCATGCTGAACCTGTTAGAATTATTGGCTCCAGCTATTATTTAAAGCAGATTTGTGACTGGTTTGAAACTCATGATTTATCTTTGAAATTAAATAAAAAATCCTGCGTTTTTATAATAGATGAACCAGATATTATTTTTAATAAAGATAATAATTTAAAAAATAGAATAGAAAAGCTTTTCAATATATTAAGTGAAAAAATCAGAAGAATACTTATTTTCCCATACCAGGGAATTCCTTATATAGAATGTAAAAATGGCTGTTTTCATATGCCTGTTTATACAAAAGCAATGACTTTTGAACCCGAAAGTCTTGTATCATTAGATGATGGTTATGAAGGAATTCTTGGTCTTATGACACCCTATTTAACAAGTTTCCCTGGTATTTCTTTATTAACAACTTATAAATCTGTAATTGAAGATTGCAATTGCGGTATTGGCAGTAAAACTTTTAGAATTATTGATTCAGGAATAAAATGAATAAAGTTTGTAATAAAAAAATAATTATTTTTGGTCATAAATATGATTATGACTATCTTTGTGCTAATACAGCCCAAGATATTATTCAGGAAGCATATGAAAAGACCAATATTTCTTCCGAGCCAGATATAGAAGTTATTCTAGATGTTTTGGATAATATTTCTGACGCATGGTCATCTAATGAATATCATATAAGGAAAAAAGCTAAAGAATTATTAACGGCAATTACTTCTTTTAGCCCTGAAATGATTGATGAAGGCTTAGATAAAGTTAGCGAAATCTGTTCCTCTAAAAGATTAATTGAAAAAATAAATAATGAATTAGGCAGTATTGATTTTTTAAATGAGGGTAAAATTTACGAAAATAAAGAATCTAATGAATTAGATTATAGAATTAAAGCGCAACCTAAAGGAATAATATTACATATTAATTCAAATAATTTATTCTTTCAAATTATTGAAAGTTGGGTTTGGGGCATTATTACCAAAAATGTAAATATTATAAAAACAGAAGAAGAATTATTACCCTTTGTTTTATTATTCCTGGATAGTATTAAGGAATTTGATTCATCAGAAATAATCTGGAACAATCAAAGCCTTTTATTTTGGAATAATGACAATAAGTCAATAAATGATGTCTTTTATAAAAGTGATTTATTAATTATTTATCAGGGTGATATCAATTTATTAAATTATATTAAACCAGAACTAGGTTCTGAAGTCGAGCTGATAGATAATAGTTATAAATATTCTTTTTCTATAATTGAAGGAAAATGTTTGAAGCCAAATATCCCATCTGATTTGATAAATGGTCTGGCTTTAGATATTTGTCGTTGGAATCAGAAATCTTCTTTTTCTCCTCATTTAGTTTATGTAATAGATAAAGATTTGAAAACCTCACATCAGCTTATTGAGTCACTTTTTGATGAAATGGTTGCTGTTGGTGAAGAGTTGCCTTGTGGAGTTCTAACCTTTGATGAAAAGGTTAAGATTAGAAAAATTAGAGAAATATCTAGAATGATGCAAGTTAAAGGAGAAGGAAGATTAGTCTGCCCTGAGGATTTCAGTTTTACTTTGGTATTAGACTATAATTCAGCATTCAAGCTTTCTTGTTTAAATAGAACTCTTTATATAAAAAGAATTACTAATTTAGAAAATTTAATTGAATTATTGATTCCTTATTCAGAAAAATTACACTCTGTCGGATTATATGTATCTGAAGAATTAAAATATTTGTGTGAAAAAGAGTTTCCAAAACTAGGAATTAAACATATTTTAAAAATTGGGAAAATGGGATCAAGAGGAAATGATATTTCACTAAATGGTATTTATATTCTTAGAAAGCTCGTAGATTTTATTTCTGTAGATTATTAATCAGTTGATTTTTTTGAGCTCTTGTTAATTGTTTTATTGCAAATTCTCTCTTCAATGCTAAGCTTTTATTTTCTATTTCTTCGTAATATTTTAATTTAATAGGTCTTCTTGCTCTGGTATACTTTGCGCCTTTCCCGCTATTGTGGGTTTCAATTCTTTTTTCTAGATTATTGGTAATCCCAGTATATAGAGATTTATCTCTACATTCAACAATATAAACATACCATTTATTATTTAATGTTTTTTGTGAAGATGGTTCAGTAATAATTATTATCATTCTGAACGACCAGAAAGTAAGGCGTAATAACCCAATGGTTCTTCTACGTTTTTAACTTTTGTTGATTTCTTATCAGAAAACAGCCATGTGCTGTTTGGAGTATTTGTTGCGATTTCTTTTACTGATTCGGTGACAAATATTTCGTTAGCTTTTGCTATTCCTTGAAGTCTGGCAGTAATGTTAACGCCTGAACTAAAAGCAGTGATATCATTATTCGGTCCGATAAGACCTACAATACAATGAGCAAAGTTAATTCCTATAGAAACACCGAAATCTTTGTAATCAGGATGATTCTTTATATCTGCATTCTGAGGCGATTCAAGGAAACTCTTGGTGAAAGCGACTATTATTTGAGAAGCCTGAAGCATGTGTTTTACTATTTCTTCTTTGGTAGAAGTATAGAAGGGAGGGCCAAATAAAAACATTGCACAATCACCAATAATTTTATCCAAAGTGGCGCCAAGAGGGAATAATCTTGAAACAACACCTTTGGCCCATTTATTAATGAAATTGGTGATTCTTTCAGGGGTTTTCAATATTTGTTCACTCAGTTTAGTGAAACCAGATATGTCGGCAAATATAATGCCTATCTCTGCTTCTCTAGCTTTAAGATAGCGTTCTTCATAGTTTGGAGTGGTTATAAGTTTTGTAATAACCATATTAGGGAAATATTTTCTTAAAATATTCTTTTCTCTATTTAAATCGACCAATCTTTGTCTTAATTCTTCTGAAAAGATTTGGAGCAGTTCTTTTGCTAAGGTGTTTAGTTTTTCGTTGTTTTCTGTTTCTAAACTAATAAAACCTATTGGTTCTTCATTATCAAAACTTTTTGCCAAATATGAAATGGCAATAGAATTCATTTCTAAGGTTTTTTGAAGTTCCGAGGGTGTTATTGATAAAAAGTCTTTTTTTGAACGTATTAGGTTTTCTAATGGTAACAAAGGGTTTTCGTTGTTATCGTATGCTCGCTTACTGCCGTTATAGTAAATATATTTAATATTTCTGCTGTCAGCAATAATGTCTCTATCTGTATATACAATAAGCATTTTATTAAATTTAATGCTGTGGTGTAGAAGCTTTGCAGCTGTATTCAGGGAACTGGTAATGTCTATTTCTGCTAGTGCTCCTTGCAGACCCATAATTAAACTGTGTTTTATACTAGAACTCTGAATATTGTATATAAAAGTATCTATTAATTCACTTATAGTAATTATTGTTTCTCTATAGAACTCATCAGCTTCTATTAAATCTGATTCTTTATAACCAATACCTACTGTGCCTATAATATGACCGTCAACATCAATAGAAAGAGCATACCAGCTAATATTCTGAATTTTAAGATTTACTATTTCATTAACAACTTTCAGTTTCGGATGTTTCAGTCTGGTTTTTTCATCGCATTTCCCAAAGGTATAAACAGTGTTGATTAGTTTTTCGTTCTTTGTTTCAACATAGAAAGCAGAAATATTTATTATATTTTTTAAAAAAACAAATAACTCTTCAAGAGAGGTCTTTAATTCTTTTTGTTTAAACTGAAAACCTTCTAAAAGATTGTCTAATTCCTGATGAAGATTCCATATATTTTGAAGCTGATTTAAGTTTAATGACATATTATCTTTACTTTCTATTTGGATTTTAGAGCATATTTAATAGCTTTCCACAGTATAAAGATGGCTACTGCCATCCATAAGATCCCTATAATATAACTTCCAGGAGCTACCATAAAAGATGGGAATATACTTTTGGATATCTGATAAGCATCTGACAATGGAACTGTTCGGTCTAGCAAGTCATTTTTTATATCGAAAACTACGTAGAAACAAGATATTAAACTTATGTATTTCAGAAAAATAGAACAGTATTTTTCTTTTAGATTTGCTGATATGTAGAGTAATGAGACAGCTATGGTTACGGTAATGGCAATTGCTTGAATGTCTCTAACCCATAAGCCGGTTACAACTATAAAAAAAACTGCAATAGCCTGACAGATTCTTTTATTAAATCCTTTTTTTAGAGAAGCCAATAATATTCCAGAGCCCCATAATAAACTGCCTAAATAGCCGGCACTGGCAACAAGTATAGGTATTCCCCCAATATGACTGCATACTCCACCTTCATTAATATTTAAACTAATTCCGATTATTCTTCCACCAGTTAATATAGCCACTATCCCATGTGAAAGTTCGTGAAAAAATACGGTCATCAACTTAATTGGTAATAATATAATCGAATTCCAGAGAAAGAGTGAAGCAATAGCTAGGCTCAATGCAATTCCAAACTCACTAAACGTAATATTTTCTTCTTTGTTGTTCACTTAAAACTCCGATACAATTATTCTAATTTGCACTAGCGTATTCTGGTTCGTTAGGAACATAAATTGGTTCTATTATTAATCTATTTTTCCTTTTATGTATTTCTGAATCATAATGTTTCTTAATTGTTTTCCAATCTGAAAATGAAAGTAAATCCTGTAAGAAATTCAATACTCTTACATGGTCATAGTAGTTAAATACCGGATATTCAACAGTTATTAGGTCTACAGGTGAATTACATACCTTGAATCTGTTTCCCCATGATTTTCTAAAGTGACCATTTGAATCACAGGTGTTCAGCATTATTATTTTATAGCTCTGAGGAAATAGCGTATTGTCTAAATCTTCTGATGTAGCTTTTATATTTCTATAGGGTTTTACATGTCTGTCTTCTACTACATCACCGTTTCCGCAGTGGAATATGTCTTCCATGTCTGTAAAAGCCATTCCACGACCATATCTGCCATGACCAGAATAAATGACAACATCAACACTAGGGTCTTCTAAAGCACTTTTAAAAATCCATTTTGGATTAGTATTGATCTGGGTAATCATACCTATTTCGATTTGTACTGGTCTGCCACGATAATAGAGTCTTTTCCCGTTCAAGGTTTCAAAGGCTGGAAAAGCTCCCATAATAGTATCTCTTGGATGATCCCAACCCCAAAAGACAGCTATTCTTAATCTTCCATCTTTGAATAACTCTTCGTATACAGGACGACCTTTAGCTCTGGTATCCTCTTGTCTGCGTTCAGGAGTCTTTCTGACTGTCATTCCTGTAAGCAGCAAAACTACGGAAACCATTACTAAGCAAGTTAATATGGCATAGTTGTGGCGTTTGTAATAAATCATGAATAGATTATCGGCATGGAGTTTTTTAGAGTTTAGACTTTTGTTTTTTAATTAAAAATAGAGTCTTAAAAATTTTATTTAAGACTCTATTTGGAAATAATCAAAAAACTATTTTTTATAGAACAGTTATTTTATTTTTCTTCTTCTTAGATTGCATTTTCTTTGTTTTCAGCAGATTCTTCCTGATTTTTATTCTCTTCTTGAACAGTATCTTCTTTATTTTCTGTTGATTCCTCTTTGTTTTCTTCCTGGGTTTCTAATAATTTAAATCCGCTAGTAACGAGCTTTAATTCTTCTATAATAGAATTAAGTTCATAAGCTATTTCTTGTAAAGATTCTTTATTTAGATTTTTATCATCAACTTTTTTCTGTAGGTTTTCTCCTGTTTTAGCTAATCTGGCTATTATTTCCCTGTCTTTGTAAACCATTTTACTTAATGATTCTGACATCGTGTTAAATGCATCCTGCAGATCTCCAAGTTCGTCACCTTGTCTAAGATGAACTTTGTGAGTTAAATCACCTGAAGCTATCAGCTTTGTGCTTTCTTCTAGTCTATAAACAGGTCCTGCAATTTTATGAGAAACAAAAATAGAAATAATGGCAATAATTACTATAAAGGCTAATATCCACCAAACAAGCTGTGAGTTAACACTTTCGAAAATTAAATATAATTTATCTAAGCTTAAATCAGGTGTATTTATAATCTGTTTCCAGGAAGTATGGTAGATTATCCAGCCAACTCCCATTGCAACAGTTAACATACAGGCAATTAAAATGCCCATATACCTAAGTTGAAGACCTGTTTTTATAAGATAAGTATGTCTTTTATATTTTGCCATTTTATTATTGACCTTTCGAATGTATAGAGCACATTACCTTGCCGTTTTTACCAAATATAAATGTCCCTTTTTGCGGGCAATACTTGATTTCACGCAGATAACCTTTTTCTTTTAAAGTGTCTAGATTAACTATAGTATTGGGTTTTATATAAGTTGTGCTGTTGTTCACATTATAATCTTCAATAGCGCTATCTATTTTGGCTCGTATATCAGCACAGGAAACAGAATAAATACCGTCCTGCACATCAGAGTATTCTGGAAGACAAACAAATACAGCTAAACATAAACCTAGCATTATTAGAATTAATGCGTAAAATCCCAGCCCACCTTTTCGGCTGATTAATATTTTAGGACAAGAGTATCGGAAATTCATTTCTGCTTTGATTCTCCTTCTCTGAGTTCTTCAATTACTTCTTTAAAACGTTCTGGAATATCTGCTTGAAAAGTCATTGATTTCCCTGTTATGGGGTGGGTAAATGATAATTTGGCACTATGTAGAAAATGCTCTGAATTTCCAAATTTTTTCCCACCGTAAGTAGTATCGCCTAATAAGGGGTGACCAGTAAAGGCCATATGAACCCTTATTTGATGAGTTCTTCCTGTAAGTATTCGAACTTTCACTAAGGTTGAGTTTTTAAGATATTCCATAACTTCAAAAATAGATATGGCCATTCTACCGTTATCTACTGAAGTTGCTTTCATTCTCTGACGATGAACAGGGTCACGTTCTATAGCAACCTGAATACGTCCTTTTTTATTTACAATATGACCTTGAATCAGAGCAATATATTCCTTTTCTAATTCATGACTGGCAAACTGTTCAGCGAGATTTTTATGAGCTTCTTTGGTTTTTGCTAAGACCATAATTCCGCTTGTTTCTTTATCTAGTCGATGAACAACACCAGGTCGGTCAGGTGCTCCAATAGGGCTTAAATTGGTATGGCTTAGAAGAGCAGATACAACTGTAACTTTTTCATTACCGGCCCCTGGGTGAACGACTAATCCAAAAGGCTTATTAATAACAATTATATCGTCATCTTCATATAAAATAGGGAAATTCATTTCGGTAGCTTGAATTTCTGTATTTAACTCATCATCTCTAAATGTAATTTCAATTATATTCCCAGCTTTTAGTTTTTGACTGGCTTTGGGAATAGAGTTTCCTATTTTTATTTCACCATTTTTTATCATTTCCTGAGCCAGGTTTCTTGATATATCAGGAAATCTTTTGTTGATTGCCTGATCAAGACGCATTCCTACATAATCTTCTTCTATATTCCAGTTTTCGATTCTACTCATTACCTTTTTCTCCGCAATCAACAGTCTTTTTATTTGTAATACTTTTTATAATAATATATAAAATACCACAGATTCCTAATATAATGGAAGTGACCTGAGCAGGCGATAGTTTTAATGCTGTATAAAAGCCGCCTCTAGCATCTGCCCTGAGGTATTCATTTAGAAATCTTAATATTGAATATGATATTACGTAAAAACTTGCTAGAAAACCTCTTTTACCGTTCTTTTCCTGCCAACCACTTTTTATGAATAAGGAAAAAATAATAGCCAGTATGAATAAATAGATTATTTCATATAGCTGGGTAGGGTGACGATAAACCTCTTCCGGGTCTGATTTTAGCTGGTAGATTTTGATAAAGTTAGTTTGTACACCATAACAGCAGTCATTTATAAGACAGCCTATTCGGCCGAAAGCATGTCCTAATGCTAATGAGGGAACCATGTAATCTGCTGTCATAGCAAAAGAGTATTTTTTTATTTTGCAATATATAAATAGTGCTGTTATTGCCGCAATCATACCGCCGTAATAGACTAGACCACCTTCGTGTAAGGCAATGTAGTCACGAAAAGAATGGTAGTATTGAGGAAATAATAGAATATAGTTTATTCTAGCACCAATTACACCAAAAATAGAAATAATTAGAAATAGGTCTAATAACGGAGGACGGGCTATTTTACACTTTCTTGAATTATACTTGAATAACCATACGCCAAAAAGAAACGAAAACCCCATTAGGATTCCGTAACTGTAAAAAGGTAAGTCTATTCCTAGTAAAGATTTCATTTTATTTCTTCCAACGAAACTGCTTTCATTTCTGGCATTATTTCAAGTTCTTTAATTTTTAGATTATATTTCCAAACAATTATAGATGCAGTAATAAAGACTATGCTTAATACTTGCGATAGCGTCATTCCAAAAAGAAAAACAGGATTTTCAGCTCTGATAAATTCAATAAAGAATCTAAAGAAAGCGTAAAGGCTGATAAAACCTAAGAATGTTTGTCCATAATGTGTTTGTCGCTTTTTCCCAAACCAGAATATTATTGCGAAAGCTACAAGACAGAGAATACTTTCATAAATTTGTGTAGCATGATAATAACCAGGCCCTGAACCTCTGAATTGAAATCCTATGCTAGGAGAGCAGGCTATCCCGTAACAACAACCGTTTAAAAAACAGCCTATTCTTGCAACGGCGATTCCTGGGCCCAAACCGAAACCAATAGCATCCATGGATTTCCAAAATGGAAATCCTCTGAACTTTAGATAGAGTAAATCGAAAATAAAACCAGTAATTACAGAACCGTAAAATGTTAAGCCGCCTTGTTCAAAGGCAAGAAAATCTATTGTTAATAGCTTTTGAGGAACATATTCCAGAACAAACAGCAATCTTGAACCTAGAACTCCTACAACAAGCTGCATCAACATTAAATCAAAAATAGCCCCGGGATCGAGGCTATTCTTTTTTGCTTTATAGCAGGTTAAAATTATAGCTACAGTATAACCAACAGCTAATAGAAAACCGTAGCTATAAACATTAAACCATGGAGTTACTAATAAAACTGGATGCATGACTTAAGCCACAGTTGCTTCTGATAGCATTTCTTCCTCCCCATCACTATCATCCGACAGGAAGAAGATATCTATAAAGAGCATAAATACACCTAAATCTATAATGATATCCGCTATATTAAATACTGGGAAATCAAAAGAACCAAAATGGAATAGGAAGAAGTCTACAACGAAGCCATAAGTTACTCTGTCATAGAGATTGCCTACAGCACCACCTACAAGCAACGCCAGCGCCCATCTGGTTATTCTCTCTTCTTCTGGAAGCTTAAGGCTATAATAGGTAATTATTATTATCATAGCCAACGCCATTAATATGGGCGGTAATTTCCAGTCCGGGAACCAGCCAAAAGCTACACCTGGGTTCTTAACAAATGTTATTGTAAAGAAGTTATCTATTACAGATATTGGAAGCTTATGAGAGTTGTTGACAATCATCAGCTTGGTAATTCTATCTAAAAAATAGAAAACTGCTGCATATAAAAGAACAGATGGAGAGCGTAAATGATAACCAATATTCTTTAATACAAATACAGGATAGACCACAATTGTATAAAATGTGGTTTTAATTAAAGTAGATAGCCAAGTCAGTGCTTTCTTCATTTGGTTTAATAATCCCTAAAAACTATTAAATTTGGCGTTACTTAAGCAATAACGATTAAGTTTTGATTTTATTCGGCAGATGTTTAAAATTCTTAAATGAATTTTTACAAAAAATTGTTTTTTTATTTTTATACAAAAATTTTATGAAATCTGAATTTTTATTAATTATTAAATGTTTTGTAAAAATAAGTCGATGTATGAACGAAGTGTATTATCACAATTTTTGGAGGTTTCAAATCAATTATGAAGTCGTTCGATAGATTACGAATGCATCCTTGGCTGACAATTTGTCTAATTGCCGCTGTTGCATTCTTCTCTGTTGGTTGTAAATCCAGCAGATCTGATTCAGGTGCCACTACTAACCCACTTGCAGCTTATAATAGTAGTACTGGAACAACTAGTGTTGGTCCTTGTCAAACTACTAATGCTCCAGGAAATGTTATAGGTGATGGCACAACAGTAACTCCTGGTTCCTTAACTAGCCCTGTTGTTACTATTGCTGATGATGGAAGTAGTTCAATAAATGGACATGATAATGCCCCATTATTAGATAACAAACATACAGGCTGGCAGCAGTCCGATTGTTTGACTTGTCACAATGATACTACTAATAATCCAGATCATAACTATAATGATGACAGTTTATGCTATCTTTGTCATGGAACCAATGGATTGCCGGGCATGTCTGATACTACACCTCCAGTTCTTAGTAGTGTAGTTGTTAGCCCGACTGAAAAATCAGTTACTATAACTTGGAAAAGTGATGAACCTTGCACTAGTAGATTGATTATTAAAACCGTTGAAGGCGATAAGATGGAATTCCCTGTAAGTACCACTTATGTAACATCTCATAAGGGAATCGTTTCTGGTTTGCAATCATCTACAACTTATTATTATGAACTTGTATGTGTAGATAAAAGTGGTAATAAAACCTCTTCTTCTTCATTTACCAGTGTTTTGACATTTACTACTTCTGCACCAGTCGTAGTACCAATAAATACCTCTACCTCTACCTCAACTGAAAGCGAAAGCGAAACCGAAACCGAAACTTCTGATTCTATATTCAGCCAAGTAACTTTCAATGTTAAAGATGCTGGAATGGTTCTGCTTTCATTTAACACCTCAACCAAACCTGTAAAATTCTATTGGCGTGTTTATAAAGACAGAACTTCTGCTAATAAAAAAGAAGAAGGCTATCGTTACGATGATTTTAGTTCAAATAATACCAATAAATATACTGATATACCTATGGAAACAGGTATTGCATCAGGAACTTATTATGGTAGAATTCAAGGCGTAATGAGCGGTAGTGATGACAAATGGAGCGGTATTTACAAAATTAAATTTAAGTAGGGTTATAAAAATATAGATTTCTAATTGATTTGAACCTTTATTAAAAAAACAAATAACCAAGTTCTAAGAATTTGGTTATTTGTTTTTTAGTTGAAATGGATTAAAAAATTTGTTATAAAAGACTTGACACTTGTAACTTTTTTGAATATGGACCATTATAAATGAGTATATTAGAAAAATTTTGGAGAAGCCGCAGCACTTATTCTGAAAACTGGAAAAAATGTCCAGGTTGTGGTGAAGATCTAAGAATAGAAGACATTCCCAAAAATAACTATGTGTGTGATAAATGTAATTACCACATGAGAATGCCTATTAGGGATAGAATCAGGCTTCTTGTTGATGAAGGAACATTTTTTGAATTGTTTCAAGATATTATACCAGTAGACCCTATTAATTTTGTTGATTCAAAACCTTATACTCAAAGAGTTTCCGAAGCAATTGAAAAAAATCTTGCTAAGGAAGGTGAAGATAGCAATATATTGATTAACGAAGCAATAGCTGTTGGAAAAGCTAATATTGATAGAATTCCTGTGTTGCTTGGTGTTATGAATTTTGATTTTATGGGCGGCAGTATGGGGTCTGTCGTTGGTGAAAGAGTTACAAGATTATTTGAAGAAGGTTTTAATAGCAAGTTACCAATAATTATTGTTACATCAAGTGGTGGAGCCAGAATGCAAGAAGGTATCTTTTCTCTTATGCAGATGGCTAAAACTTCTGCTGCTGTTATGCATTTTAAACACAGCGGTCTTCCATATATTTCGGTAATGGCTGATCCTACTACTGGTGGAGTTTCTGCAAGCTTTGCAACTCTTGGTGATATAAATATTGCAGAACCTGGTGCTTTGGTTGGCTTTGCTGGTCCAAGAGTAATTGAACAGACAATCAGACAGAAGCTTCCAAGAGGTTTTCAGCGTTCTCAGTTCTTGCTGGAACATGGAATGATAGATTCTATTGTTGATCGTTCCGAATTAAAGGCTTCTATTAGCAAGCTTTTAAGATTATTAATGGTAGACCGGGGTGCTTGATATGCCAAAATATCTTGATTTTGAAAGCTTTGCAGGCGATGAACAATATTTAAACGAATTAAAAGCTACTCAAGAAAGTAGTGAAACAGATAAAGAAGAAAAAGAAGAACTTCAAAACTGGATAGAATCTGTGGAATCTCGTGTTATTACCAGAAAAAAGGAATTATATTCTAATTTAACACCATTTCAGGCTGTCCAGGTTGCAAGACATATTGAAAGACCTTCTACTAGTGATTATATTAATCTCCTTTGTGGTGAAGACTTTTTTGAACTTCATGGCGATAGAGAATTCGGCGATGATAAAGCTATTGTTGGCGGCATCGGTAAAATTGGCGAATTCAGAGTAATGTTGATTGGTCACCAGAAGGGGCATGATACAGAAGAAAATATTAATAGAAATTTTGGAATGGCTCACCCTGAAGGTTATAGAAAAGCTATGAGGCTAATGCGCATGGCTGAACATTTCAAACTGCCTATTATTACCTTTATTGATACTCCAGGTGCTTTCCCGGGTATCGGAGCCGAAGAAAGAGGGCAAAGTAATGCTATAGCTGAATCTTTGGCTGAAATGTCCGAAATCAGAGTTCCAATTATGTGTTTTGTTACAGGTGAAGGTGGAAGCGGCGGAGCTCTTGCATTAGGAGTTGGCGACAGAATATATATGCTGGAATATTCTGTTTATTCTGTTATTTCTGCTGAAGGCTGTGCTGCTATTCTTTGGAATGATCCTTCTAAGGTAGAAGTTGCGGCTGGAAGTTTACAACTTAGAGCAAAAAATTTATTTGAAGCCGGAATAATTGATGGCATTCTTCCAGAGCCTCTAGGAGCCGCTCACAGAGATTATAAAGCCGTAGCTGAAGAAATTCGTAAATGTATTTTTGAGCAATTACCTTTCCTAAATAAAATTTCTGCCGATGAATTAGTTATACAACGTTATAAAAAATTCAGAAGTATGGGCAAATTTGCCCTTCAAGGAGATATAAATGCCTAAGAAAAAGGCAAAAACTGAAGATAATCTTCCTAATAAAGAAGATGAAAGCATCGTAGCTGATTCTGATGAATCTTCAGTAATTGATTCTGAAAATTTAAAAGATGATCTTTCTTTTCAGAATCATCCTGATGATATAGTTGATAATCAGGATGAACGTGAAAAGCTTAAAGAAGAATCTATTTTTGATGATTCTGTTAAGCTTTATCTTCAGCAACTGACAAAACTATCATTAGCAACCCATGATCAGGAAAAAGAATTTGCCAAACGTATTCTTGAAGGAGACCCTGAAGCTAGAGAAGCTTTGGTAACTGCTAACCTTCGTTTGGTAGTCAGTATTGCCAAAAAATATACAAATAGAGGGCTTTTGTTCTTAGACCTTATTCAAGAAGGTAATTTAGGGCTTCTTCGTTCCATAGAAAAATTTGATTATACTATGGGCTATAAGTTTTCTACTTATTCTACCTGGTGGATAAGACAGGCTATAACAAGAGCTATTGCTGAACAATCAAGAGTAATACGAATTCCAGTTCATATTATGGAATTAGTAAACAAAGTCAGAAGACAAATCAGCAATTTTGTACAGCAGAACGGTAGAGAACCTACTGCTGAAGAACTGGCAGAAAAGACAGATTTGCCTATAGAAAAAATTAAAGAAGTTCAGAAGCTAACTCAAGAACCAGTATCCTTAGAAGTTACTGTTGGTGACAAAGAAGATACTGTTCTAGAAAACTATATTTCCAATGAGGGTGCTGTTAGCCCTGAAGAAGCAGTAATTGATAATTTGCTTCGAGACCAGATTTCTAAGGTTTTAGAAACCTTAAGTGAACGTGAACAAACTGTTATTAAATTAAGATTTGGTCTGGAAGATGGTATTCCTAGAAGTCTTGAAGAAATTGGGCGAATAATGGGAGTTACAAGAGAACGGGTTCGTCAGATTGAAGAAAAGTCTCTTAAAAAACTACGAGTAAATTCTTCGCCTAAGCTTAGAGATTATTATAACAGGTAATAAAACAGCAAAAAAGCAGCAGTTATATAAATATTATAACTGCTGCTTTTTTGTTATTAGAAAATATCGTAGATATTAGAAGATTCTGGGTCTGGAGCTTCCATTTGTTCGACGGGTTTGGATTCTTCTTCAGCTTTTGAATCTGAAAGAGATTCCAGTTCTGACAATGGGTCATCTTCATCAACTTCATTGTCAGAGGTACTTATAACTGTTTTATTTGTGGTGGTAAATTCAGGAACCATCTGCTTAGCAGAGTTAATTATTTCTGACAAACCAGTTGCAAATTGCTTTTGGGTTCCTTGATCCAGGAATTGTTCTAGCTGAACAATAGTTCTTTCAGATGGATACAAAGCCTTAAAAGCAGAGATATATTCTTTGGTTAATCTATATTCTTCATCTTTTAAAGATCTGATAGCTGATTTCAATCGGGCAGAAAGGTCTTTGTCTCTTTTCATATCTAGCCCTATGGTAATAAACAAAGAATTGAAGAAAGCTGTTCTTGTTGAATTGATAATTGTTTTCGGAAGTCTAAAACCTTGGATAGAAATAGCTGAATAGCCCCATATTTCTGGTCTGGCCTGCTTTAAAGTAACAGCTAATTTGCCGTTCCCGAATCTTTTTGCCAAATCATATATTTTTTGAATTTCATTCAGGAAAGTATAAATATTTCTATGAATTCCCCAAAGTTCTTCTTCCGCTTTTTTATAGTCAAAATCCATTCTTGGCAATAAAGAAATCGGAGTGGAGCTTTTGTTTATCAGGGTTTCGTCTCTACCTAATTCAGACATTGCTTTGGCTTCATTGTTTAATAACCATATTTTAAAGGGAGTTGTTATATCAAAATTGGCTGTTTCTTGAGAATAGCTTATAGAGCAGATTAATGAGAAAAATAATATAATTAAACCTTTTTTCATTTTTCAACTCCTGTCATCTTAAGGCTGTGATTAGTCTGTTTTTCAAAACTCCATAGATTTCTTGAAATTGCGTTTTCTTTGCAAAGATGTTTTGCTTTATATACAGAAGTCCAATCTGCTTGATGTATTACGCCTTCAGACAAATTGAATATTATTTTGCCACTGTAATTAATCTGTCTGGAAAAGAATCTGTCATCATTGACTCCGAATTGAGTTACAAATGTTATTATGGCAAGGTTTTTTATGCTATCTACTTTATTTAAGGTTAAATTCCATACAACAGGAATCTTTTTCCCATAAGCCATAATTTCTGTATTTTGTTTTATTGTTGTTCCAATTTTCCAGTCGCCATCAGGAAAAACAAGAAAAAATGGAAGAGTGTCTCTGTCTTCTGAAGGAGCTCCTTTTATTACTCCATTGGGGGATATATATCTTCTGAATGTAGCATTGGCATTGCCTATATCCAGGATAAAGGAATTTTCCTGGAAACCAACAGTTTTGATTATGAAATCAATGGTTTTGCTGTCTGATGATTTTTTAGGTGCGATAATCGGAGCTGTGACCCCAGATAGGTATTGTCGAGTATAAGTATATGAATATTGGGCGCCTTTGGTAAAGTTATATCTGATTCTTTCTGCATTTGCCGGATAAATAATGCATATTAAACTTAAAAACAACAATAATACCAATCTATTCCCTTTCATATATACTCCTTAAGTAATGATTTTAGGAAAACTCTTCTCTGAAGCGATTGTCGTTCCAACTGGGTTTAAATAGAAACTGTTCTTTGATATGTTCTTTTTCTTCTTGAACAGGGTCTGTTTCCCCAAGAATAGGTTCTATTTTAAAATACTCTGTTTCAAAACTATCTGTTGGTCTTAGAATTATTTCTCTGTTACATCTTTCAGAAAGTTCTTTAAGCTTTTCGTCTTTATGCCCTCTAATGACATCTAATATACATTTATGTGCATAGACAACGAGTTTGTTGGTCTGGTATCTCTTTGCTTCTTCAAGTATATTGGTTTTTATTAGATTAGCCATTGTCTGGTTTGAAAAAACTTTCCCAGAGCCCTGACAGCAGGGACATACTTCTTTTCTTATTTCATCAAGGCTTGCAGAAGTTCTTCTTCTAGTCATTTGAACAAGACCTAATTCAGAAAAATCAAGTATGTTGGGTTTGTTCTTATCGCCTTTAAAACCTTCTTTTAGGCATTTAAGAACCTGATTTCTATGAGCAGGAGTTTCCATATCAATAAAATCAATGATAATCATTCCTGAAAGATTGCGTAAACG
>JAEEGL013014614.1_pt1 | contig 22921 bp, 15 predicted proteins | sample 9134231 | NCBI WGS metagenome assembly JAEEGL01 (sample SAMN16246548, study PRJNA631951) | gut metagenome | biome: gut microbiome; feature: rumen; material: fiber-attached | host: Bos | place: Iran: Karaj | collected 2018-10 | reverse complement strand
CTTCAGGAGCCTTCTTCCCTTCTTCTTTTAGCGAAGCGTCCTTCTCTCCTTCCTCCTCCATCGGCTCCTCGGGAGCTGCGTCCTCTTCCTCCGGTTCGGGCTCCGGTTCTGGGGTGATATCTTCGATACTCGCCACCTCCAAGGTTGTCACGCGTTTACCCTTCGCCTTGGCGGATTTCTCGTCGATGAACTCAGCCATCGTGATCTCCATCGGTTCGTGTTTCTCGTCGCTGAACAGCACGCGGAACACCGCCTCCTCACGATCGGACAACACCGCGATGCGGGATTCTTTGTCCTCCCCCAGGAATGATTGTATCTTCGCCTGCGCGTCGTCTAACTTAAACCGCTTTCCGTAGTAGTATTTCAACTCGCCGTTCCACTGAATCAGCGACCAAACTTTGTCTACATCCAGTTTCTCGATCCGCAGGATGTTATCCTCGAAATGGGCGGTGAGGTCATAACTGGTGGTGTAGTATGTACCATCGTTATTGATGACCAAGATGCGGTCGTCGTCCCAGAACTCGCCCAGATAGACTCCGTGTTCGTCGTAGTTGACGCGCAGCACATCCGGGTCAAACCATACCTTCCGACCGCCAAGGGTCGAACGGCCTTTCTGTTTCAGAGTGATGGATTTCACTTCGTATTTGGTCAGCAGATTGCCTCGCGCCGTACGCGATTTGACGGCTAACTCGCTCAGATCCTTGCATACCTCTAATTTCTTGAGGTGCAGCGCCGGCTTCAGCGCCACACGGATCACCTCCGCCTCGCCGTTCGGATTGACGGTGAAATACATCACCTTCGACCCCGGCTTGCCTTGCGTCAGGTCGTACTCCTTATCCCGCGCCACACCGGTCACGGAGAAGCGTTTCATGTAGTACGGACCCTTCTTGCCGTCGCGATAAACAACGTTATACACCGTCCGCTCATCGCCACGCTGGAACACTGCGATATGTAATATATCCGTCCCGACAAACAGCTTCTCGGCTACCTTCACCACCTTGTATTTGCCGTCCTTGTGGAAGACGATCAGGTCGTCTATGTCCGAGCAATCAAACAGGTAGTTATCTTTCTTCAGACCTGTTCCGACAAATCCCTCTTCGCTGTTCATGTACAGTTTGACGTTGTTCTCCACAACCGCCTGCACATTGATCGCGCCGAAGTTGCGCACCTCGGTCTTACGCGGATAGGCCTCGCCGTATTTCGCTTTCAACATCTCAAACCACGAGATCGTGTAGTCCGTCAGGTGGTTGAGGTTCTTGATGCACGCCTTGATCTTCTTCTCCAGCTCCTTCATCAACTCATCCGCCTTCTTGGAGTCGAATTTCGTGATGCGTAGCATTCGTATCTCGAAGAGTTTCTCGATATCTTCGCTCCTCACCTCACGGATCAGCTGGGCCTTGAACGGCGTCAACGCCTCGTCCACAAACGCAATCAGTTTCTCCTTGTTCGGCGCGTTCTCGTAACCATCCTCTTTATAGATGCGGTTCTCGATGAAGATCTTCTCTAATGAGGTGTAGAAATACTTCTCCTCCAGCTCTCCTTTCTCGATCTCCAACTCCCATTTCAGAAGCGCTTTGGTGTTCTCTGTGGAGAGTTTGAGCAGGTTGCTCACGTTCGTGAAGATCGGCTTGCGGTTCTCCACCACGCAGCAGTTCGGGCTGATGTTCACCTCGCAATCCGTGAAGGCATAAAGCGCGTCAATCGCTTTGTCCGACGACGAACCCGGCGCCAGCTGCACGACGATACGCGCCTGGTCGGCGGTGAAATCATCAATCTTCTTGATCTTGATCTTGCCTTTCTGGTTCGCCTTGAGGATAGTCTCAATGATCTTCGAGGTGGTGGTTCCGTAAGGAATCTCCGTGATAATCAGGGTCTTGTTGTCGTCCGCCTTCTGAATTCTTGCGCGGATCTTCACCTGTCCGCCGCGCTCGCCGTCGTTGTACTTGGTCACGTCGATCACGCCACCGGTCGGGAAATCCGGATAGAGTTGGAACTCCTGACCCCGCAAGTATGCCAACGAAGCATCACAAAGTTCGTTGAAGTTATGCGGCAGAATCTTCGAATTCAGACCTACGGCGATACCCTCTACGCCTTGTGCCAGCAGCAACGGGAACTTCACAGGCAGGTGGATCGGCTCGTTCTTACGGCCGTCGTAACTCTTCATCCACTCCGTCGTCTTGGCGTTAAACACCGCCTCTAACGCAAACTTACTCAGCCTTGCCTCGATATAACGGGGAGCCGCTGCGCCGTCACCCGTCAGGATGTTTCCCCAGTTTCCCTGGCAATCGATCAGCAGGTCTTTCTGGCCCAGCTGCACCAACGCATCGCCGATGGACGCATCGCCATGAGGGTGGTACTGCATCGTCTGGCCAACAATATTGGCGACCTTGTTGTATTTCCCGTCATCCACCGTCTTCATTGCATGAAGAATACGGCGCTGAACGGGCTTCAGGCCATCCTCTATCGCCGGTACAGCACGCTCCAGAATCACATACGACGCATAGTCCAGGAACCAATCCTGGTACATACCCGTCAAGTGATACTTCACAGCATCATTGAATCCACCCTGACCTGCCATCAGCGGTTATCCCTTTCTGTTAATGAAAATATAGGCTAAGATACCGGTTACCTCACATACCATACCGGCGATCAGCAATCCATTCTCCGGCAGAGCATATTTGTACACCACCAGAAATAATACACCTAAAATCAGGAGACAAACTCCCAAATACTTCTTGAATAATTCCATAATAACGCGTTATTTCGTTGCCCAAAGGGCATGATTAATCATTTCAGGCTGCAAAGTTACTACAAAAAAATTAAATATCCAAATTTTTGACGAGAAAAATTTATTATGCTCGCATAAATAGATTTTTAGCGGCGAAAAGTTGGTGTTTGCACATTAGTGCGAACGTAACTTCGGGGGAATTGCCGCAGGCAAGGCGGCGTCCGAAGTTACATATATTCCATGGTGCCCTCGAAGTTACTATATTCCATGGCGTCCGAAGTTACTACGATTTTTTTAAATATATTCCTCCCGGCAGAGCTCGTACGAGCCCTTCAATCTCTAACATCGTCAGCTCGGACGCCACCTCGCCGTACGCCAGACCGGTCTCCATGACGATCAGATTGATATGCATTCCCTCCTCCGCCTCCTGTAGTTTGGAGAGGATGATCTGCTGCTCCTTGGTCAGGTTGTCCATCAGCCCGATCAGGCTGGTCTGCATACCTTCCGAAGCACTCTTCCGGGTCTTCCATTCCATCGCCTCAATGAGGTGGTCAGCTCCGGTGATCAATCTGGCTCGGCCTCCACGGATAAGGTCGTTACAACCCTCCGAGGCAGGGTCATTCGGCCGACCCGGAAAAGCAAAAATAGGCTTGCCGTAGTCGTTCGCCATGCGGGCAGTGATGAGGCTGCCTCCGCGGGCATGACTCTCCACGACGACCACCGCATCCGCCAGACCCGCCACAATGCGGTTCCGTCGAACGAAATTCGACTGGATGGGTTCAGTCCCGGAGGGGTATTCGGTCAGCAACCCGCCTTTCGCCAAAGAAGCAACTGCCTCCGGGCGGTGGGTGATAGGATAGATCCGATCCAACCCGTGCGCGGGCACAATGATGGTCGGTATGCCGGCCTCCAACGCCGCTCTATGTGCCGCAATATCAATGCCGTAAGCCCCGCCGGAAACGATAGTGACGTGCTCTAAACGGTCCGCCAAATCGCGTACCAGCGCAGCCGTCAACTCCTTCCCCCGCTCCGTCGGTCGCCGGGTACCCACGATAGAGACGATATGCCCTTCCGATGGACATACATGCCCTTTCGTATAAAGCAGAAACGGCCGGTCGGGACAGTTCCGCAGGCGGTAAGGATAGGCCTCGTCATCCTGCGTCAGCACGCGGATGTCATGCGCCTGTATCCACTCCCACTCTTTCTCCGCACGAGCTATCACTTCCGCTTTCTCAGGCTCATCGACCGCAGCCCACGCAGCCTCCGCCGAACCGTACTGGTCCAGCAGACTCAATGCCAGCCGCAAACGGCTGTGAAAAAGCATCGAGAGGGCTATATGGTATTTCTGACTACTGATAACTGACTACTGATTCCTGACTACTGAATACTGAACACTGACTACTACAACCACTCCTACGAGTGCGCCCACGGCGTCGGCGTAGAGATCCGCCATCTCGCCCGAGCGCGACAGGGTGCAATACCGCTGAAGGACTTCCATCAACGCCCCATAGCCGGTCGCCCCGAGCCATACAAAAATATATGGCATTACGCGTCCGCGCAGTCGCGCGCAAAGAGGCACCAGCCACGCCACCGCCAACACCAGGTACATCGCCCCGTGCAACACCTTGTCGCTCATCGATAGCGAAGACGGCATACGGGGGTTCTCCCATAGGGAAAGAACAGCAATGCCCGCTGCCACAAGGACAGCAGGCATCCATTTAACGATCGGAGAGATGGATCTTTTGGCCATAACATAGATCGCCGGCATCGCCAAGACCCGGAACGATATACTTCTTCTCGTTCAAAACGGGGTCTATAGCCGCGCACCAAAGGGTGACATCGTCGCGGTCGTTCAGCGCCTTGCGCATATAATCGATCGATTGCGGCGTAGCGATGGCGCAACAAAGATGCGTATATCGCGGCGTGCCATGCTTCAGCAACGCCAGGTATCCTACCTCCATCGACATGCCGGTCGCTAACATCGGGTCAACCACAACAAGCGTCTTGTCGTCTATCGACGGCGCCGCCATGTACTCCGCCACAATCTCCAACTCGCCTTCCGCATTAACCCGCCGATAGGCGCTCAAGAAACCATTGTCGGCATGATCGAAAATATTCAGGAACCCCTGATGAAGCGGCATACCGGCACGCAAAATGGTCGCCAGCACCAAATGGTCAGAGATAACATCCACCGTCGTCTTCGCCAGCGGAGTCTGTACGTCCGTGGACTCGTAGTTCAGCACCTTGCTCAGCTCGATCGCCATGACCTCACCGATACGCTCGATGTTCCGACGGAAACGGAGACGATCCTGCTGGATATCTACGTCGCGGATCTCCCGAAGGAAATTCTGGAGCACGCTATGGTGCTCCGAGAGGTTGATAACTTTCATTATTGCATGGATTTAGCAGCTTTCTGCTCGGTCTTGACACTCGCCACACGCGCTTTCAGTTCGGTCTCGATGTTCGCCAGGGTGTTCGCTTTCTGTACTACCTCCTGATTGTACGTCTGGAGCTTTGTCTGGTGGTTCTGGATCGTCGTCTCCAATTCCGATACGGCACGTTGACGCTCTGCTAACTCGCGAAGCGCATAACCCAACTCCTTCTGCTGTTTCTCCAGGAAAGCCGTGTACGTCTCGCGCGTCTCTGCGTTCAACTCTTTTTGCTTCGTCAGCATCTTCTGCTGGCCCGCTACGACCTTCTGCATGCCTTTCAACTCGCCTTCTTCTTTGTCGTAGAGCTTCTTCATCGATGCCGTCATCTTCGAGGCGCCCTTCAGCGAGTTCGCCATCTCTTTAGTCAGCTGTTGCTCGGTCTTGAGCTCCGCTTTGGCGGCTTTCAACTCGGCTGCATTCTTCTCCAGCGCCTGAGCCACTGCGTCCAACGACGCGCGGTACATAATCGGCTCCGTCATGTATAACGAACGAAGCGAATCAACTTTAAACTCTGCTAACGAAATGGTTACCGGAGTCACTTTCTGCGCCATGGCGCTCACACTCAGTGCCACAAATGCCATTAAAAGGATTTTTTTCATATAGATAAAGATTTTAAATGTTAGTTTTGCATCCCTATTTCGGAATTTCGCTGCAAAGATACTAAAAAATTTGCAAATGTCAAAATTTTTCTCTATCTTTGCACGTTTTTTATTAAATCCGTATATGAAAAATTTCATTTATGCTGATTCTACGATAGCTTTTGTGACCGCCGCGGCGCAAACATGCCTGCTCATCGAGCAGACCGCTGATCACGATCGCGAGGAATGGCGGGAGCAGATGTTACGCCTCCTGCCGGTGCTCTATCTGAGGGCGCGGCTGCTCGAACCCGCAGAGACGGTCATGGAGGACGAGCCGCAGCGGTTTGTCACCGAGGAGGATTATAACTTCGCCTTAGTAGGTATCCGCAACCTCTTGGGACAGGATGACGCCTACCTGGATGTCTTCGTCGATCAGGGCATCTACACCGACGAGATCCAGACTGCCTATATCTCCGAAGGCCTCGCGGATATCTATCAAGAACTCAAGGACCTCGCCGCAGCCTTCCAGACAGGCGAGGAACCGGTCATGAACGATGCTGCCGTGCTCTGCCGCGAAGCGTTTGATAATCACTGGGGTCGTAAACTTTTAGCCGTCATGAGGGCTTTGCATGAGATATCAGATACATCATATTAACTCCGATCTGCTCCAATGGATGCCGGTCGTCGCGTTCGACGGCGAAGTGATCGTCGTGGACCACGCAGAACAGGTTCCCGAAGCCGTGGCATACCTCTCGGCACAGCCGGTAGTAGGCGTGGATACGGAGTCACGGCCTTCATTCACCCGAGGCATCCACTACCCTACGGCACTCGTCCAGATAGCCTCCCATGAGCGGTGCTATCTCTTCCGACTCACCCATATCGGCATGCCCCAAGAACTCGCGGATTTCTTCGCCAACCCTGCCGTCTGCAAGGTCGGACTCGCTTTCCGGGATGACATCAACGGACTCCGACGCAGGCGGAATTTCACACCTGCCAACTGTGTGGACATCCAGCATATGGTGCCCCAGTACGGCATCCTCGACCTCGGCCTGCAGAAGATCTACGCCATCTGTTTCGGCAAGAAGATCTCCAAAGCGCAGCAGTTGACCAACTGGGAAAACACCCACCTCACGCCCGAGCAGGCGCGCTACGCCTCTACGGACGCATGGGCGACACTCCTTATCTATGAGGACTTGCTCGCGCACGAGCAACTTGACCCCGACGAGGTCATCGCCCTCAAACGCGAAGAGAAAGAGCGCCAGATTGAGCACCAACAAGAGATCCAGGACCAGCGTCTGCGCGAGCAGGGCATCGAGCCCCCGCCCCATCTGACTCTCGAGGAGCGAGAGGAACGACAAGCCGCCAAACGACGCGAAGCCCGCAAACGCAAACGCCATCGTAAAACTGCTAATAAAAAGAAAACCGCATCGTGCATTAATGCACGATCAAAACAACAAAAACCCGACTTATGAAACGTCATCTCCTAATCTGTCTGTACTCTGTACTCTGTATTCTGTACTCCCTCTCCGCCTCCGCCGAGATCAAGTACATCTTCTATTTCATCGGTGACGGCATGGGCACCAACCAGGTCCTCTCGGCAGAGATGTACCGCTCGGCAATCCAGGGCGAGCCCCTCGGCCGCGTACAAACGCTGATGACCACTTTCCCCTATTCCGGGCATGCTTCGACATACTCCAAGTCCAACGGCATCACCGACTCCGCAGCCGCGGGCACATGTCTCGCCACGGGTTCAAAAACCAACAACGGCACCCTCGGTCTCGATGCCGACGGCAACCGCCTGACGACCATCGCCGAGGACCTCAAAGCCCAAGGATGGGGCATCGGCATCATGACCACCGTTGCCATCGATCATGCGACGCCGGCGGCCTTCTATGCTCATGTGGAGAAACGCAGCGACTATTATAAGATCGGCAAACAGCTCTGCGCCTCCGGTTTCGATTTCTTCGGAGGTGCCGGTTTCCATCACCCCCAGGGCAAGCACGACGATAAATCCACCAACCTCTACCGCTTAGCCGAGCAAAACGGCTACACCATCGTCCGCAGCCTCGAAGAGGCCCGACAATCCATCATTCCATCATTCAGCGGCGAAGCCGCGGCTCATTCCATCAATAAATTAATCATGGTCCAGCCCTGTGACACAGGGATGAACCATGGAAGCAACCTCCCCTATGCCATCGACCGCAAGGAAGGCGACTTGACCCTCACGCAGATAGTCTCAACCGCCATACCCTTCCTCAATGCCCGCCACGAGCGCTTCTTCATGATGGTCGAGGGTGGTATGATCGACTATGCCTGCCATGCCGATGACGCTGCTACCTCTATCGGCGAGACTTGGGATATGAACGACGCCATGCAAGTCGCCTATGATTTCTATCTCGCGCACCCCGACGAGACCCTCATCCTCGTCACCGCCGATCATGAGACAGGCGGTCTGGCGCTCGGCAATAGCGATTATACGCTCCATCTGGACCTCCTCCGGAACCAGAAATGCTCCTCCGGGCTTCTCTCCGACCGCTTCACGAAGCTCTTCAATGAGAACCCCAAACCCCAATGGAAGGATGTGAAGCGTCTCTACCGCGAGAACCTCGGCTTCTGGGACACCGTGAAGATCTCTAACGACGAGGAGGATGACCTCAAAGACCTCTACGAGAAGGCCTGTGAAGGCAAAGCCAAAGATGTCAAAAACATGTACAAGTCCATCAACGCGCTTGCCGAAGCGGGCATCGCGCTCCTGAACAAGAAGGCCCATGTCGGTTGGACCACTCGCGCTCACTCGGCACACGCCGTTCCGATCTTCGCCATCGGCCCCAACGCCGAACTCTTCTCCGGCTGGCATGACAACTCCGACATCGTTCCTCTCCTAAAAAAAGCGCTTGGCAACTAAGCCAAGCGCTTTTTAAGTCCTCCGTGAGCCCATTTACGGTCCATTCCCGCGACATCGTCGCGACCTCATCGTGACCAGTACGTAGGGTTACTCCCCGATTCGGGTCTTATTTTTGGTCAGTTCGGCACTTAGCCACCCTCGCCGCCACTGATGTCTTCACCGATGCCTAAGCCTTTGTTACTGCCTACTAACACGGCTGCGCTCGCCGCTACTGGGAGAATCTCGACTACCGGTTTGTTATATTTCTTGTTTTTCATAATTGCATTCATTAATTCATTAAACATTCATTCCTTCAACGTTCATTCGTTCATTCCCCTTTTTCCCCTCCCCTTCATGGGGAGGGTCGGGGTGGGGCTTTTTATTTCACCAACCTTCCGGTTGCGTCATACATCTTCTCGCCGCGTATTAAGAACAACTGGCCATCAATGAGAACTTTCATCATTCCATCATTCATCAATCCATCATTCTCAATTCCGGTCGCTACTTGACCTTGCATCGGCATCGAGCGAACCCTGCGACCCGGAGCCGGAACGGGCTCTGCATCATCGGGGATCTCATCCAGTTTGACGTATGCGCGGTAAGCCGGCAGCCTGTTTCCCGTCTGACCATTACCGGTCGCACGGCGTAACTCATCGCCGATAACGAGGTAGATGTCCGATCCTGCTGCATTAAGATCTGCCTGTTCCATTAGACTGAATGTACCATGAAGACCATGGTTCTCTACCAATGCACCAGCATCTACTGCGTCGCCTTCCAAGATAGCCTCTAACTTCTCCGACTCGGCATAAACGATATACGGTTTACCGGCGGCAAACGGAGCGCTCTCCTCTTGGATATAAGCGAAACTTGCGTCTTTTCCGATGAACGACCATAAGCTTGCTCCGCGGATCTCTTTCATCGTTCTGTCGTAGCAAACCGTGTAGTAGTGTCCGGCACTCAGACCCGTACGAACATCTTCAAAATCCACCTTCGGAATACGCGTTACGAGGCGAACCGATTGACCACGCCTTTTCTCGCGAGCCCATATGGTCGGAGCGGTCCATTCGTTATTATTCCAGCCGGGCAAAATAACCGTCGATACCTGCGTTGCACTGGCGGTGGAGCTCAACCAGTAGTAGCCTATCAGGTTCTCATTATCCACCCAGTCATATCCGCTGGCCAACGGGTTGCTCAAAGTGCTCTCTGCGGAGCCGCTCCAGGTGTTGCCGTAATAGCCGGCACGAGCACCTCCGAGAGGAAGGAAGGCTACGCCGGATGCTTCCATCTCTGCCCATTCAGCCATGGTGAAGGCGTTTTTCTTATAGTTCACTTCTTCATCCAGATTGTAGAATCCGTAAACCATATCGCTGGCGCAAGCCGGCGCACTCCAGTCATCGGGCAAAAGTGCCAAACCGTTAATGCTGTCCGGTCCGATATTTATCATCGTCCATAGTTGCTTTCCGCCCTTCGTACGGCCCAGGAGATAGTTCCATTCTGCCAGACTCAGCGTTCCCCACTCTTTCTCATCGCCTGCGAACAAACCTCCCCAGTCAACGAAATCACCGGTAAAGTCGCCATCTTTGTATTTCCATTGCTTGCCGTAATCCGAACTTGCGCAACTCCAGCCGAAGAGATCAACGGAACCCTGATACGTATTGTCTCCGAAACGGAGGTTGAGATCGCCCAATACCTCGTATTGTTTCTCGGCTGCATACCATTCACCCGACTCATAGTTGTACTGCAGATTTCCGCGAGAGAAGACGGCGGTGTCTCCCTGCGCGTTGATGGTAAATTTACCGCTCAGCGGAGCAATCTTCTCGGCCGGTACGATTCCGGGGTACGATACTTTCAGCTGCTCGCCATCGAAGTAGTAAGAGAATAGGTACTCGCCGGCCTTGTCCACATGAATGGTCATGTTTGCGCCTGCGTCATGCGCCACTACGCCGCGGTGCGAATTATCATTGCGCACGAACGCTTCGCCGTCGCCGTACCACTTGTTGTTGCCATCTACTAACTTAAACTCATAATCTCCTGCCGCCAGCGAGAGGGTAGCCAACGACTTGTCATAATTGCCTCCGAGTACGAACGGAGTAGCAGCTGCCCAACTATCCCAAGAACCCTTGATACTCAGCTCCTGAATATTCATCAGCTTCGTTAGGACGGTATCTATCCAAATGGTTTCTGTGTACGGGTTGAAGTGAATAGCTATCTCATATTCTCCGCTTCGCTGTACGTTATATTCGAAATTACCCGCTTTCGGCCAATTGCCGTTAGCATAATCTCTGTTCTTGATAACTTTAAGTTCCAACTGTCCGGAAGGAATCACGGCTTCCTGTCCGCCGTTATTCCACAGATAGGTTCCGTCCGCCTGTTTCTTCATGTCCGTATATTTGTACGGATGTGTCGGCTCCCATCCCAGGTCAAAGAGCGACAATCTGTTACCGGCTACGGTAAAGGCAACTTTCTCCTTCTTTACCATCTCCGCCCAAACGGTATCATTGGCGGGATCGAGCACCAGGTTGATGGTGTCATATACGGAAACGACTTTTGCTTCTGCGTTGTCCATATATTTGATTTTCGTATAATCTTTCCATACGGCACCTGCGTCGTTGGCGATGAAATTATAGTTCACTCCGTTTCCGCCGAAGATCACATTCTCCAGCCGGAATTTTCCGGTCCCGTCTGCGGTAGCCTCTTCCCAAGTCCATTCGTCATTATCCCATTTGTTCTTGAAATAATAGGTACTCGGCGCGAAGGTCTCCCAAGTATAGGAAGCGCCGTCGGCTGCTACTACCACTTTGTTCTGACCTACTCCCGGAACGGTGAATTTCTGTGCGGCCCAGCCGTTCTTTTCCGTCTTGATGAAGACATCGTTGGTCGTCCACTCTACATCGGCTGTGAATACAATCGTCTTGAGCGTCCCGGCACCCGCTGCGTCATAGTCTAACTCGTTTTTCTTATTGCCATACGGATAGTTAACGCCCTTTTTTGTATCATCATCTATCGCCGAGAAATCAACATAGATTCTCGTTCCTGTGGTAAAGGTATGGGTGTCATATACAGTTACATTCTCCTCTGCGATAACCGGATCAATGGTATTATCTCCTTCGGCCGACACTTTCACCACATACTCACCATTTGCGTCGAACGTATATGACGATCCTCCTATTCCGTATTCACCGCCTGCCGGTTTTACGAAATAGGTATATATCGGATTAGTAATACCTATAGAAGTTGCAGAAAAAGTAACTTCTGTACCCTTGAGTATCTGCGCGCTCAATCCCTCAAACGACACATATTGTGCCGGCAGGGTCTGCGTAACAGTGAAGGTTGCGCCTGCTTTGGTCGCAAAATTGAAATTGCTCAAGTCCAAACGAATCGTTATATCTGTCTTGTCCAGCGCAGTAAACGTAATCGTACCGGCTGTATTGCCGTACACAGCTGCCGAAGCAGTTCCAAAAGCTTCGAACACACCGCCGATTTCGTAATCCCATCCACCGTTGAAGGAGAATTTGAACTGGCATTCTGCGCCGGGGAGGTCATCGAATGTAATCTCATAGATATCTGTTGCCACCTCGGTCATACGGTTAGCCACAGCGGTGGTTGACCAACTTTCTCCACCCAGCCAACTGCCGTTTCCGTTGCCTGCTACAGTCACATATTCGAAATCGAATTGCTCCGGGCCGACAATTGCGCCTTCTACGGTAACTTCTTTGGTATTTTTATCAAACAGAACGGTAAACGTACCGGCACCGCTAAGGCTGAATTTCACATTCTCGCCATTATCGCCATACCATACACCATCATACACGGCTTTCAGAGAAACCGATTTGTAGGCTTTGGTTACGGTATAGGTCTTGGAATATTTTCCTGCGACTGCATCCCAAGTCATCCTATTGGCAGCATCATCGCTTTTCCATGCCGGGGTACCGAAAATCTCTGTTGCTGATCCGGCTACAAAGCAATTATGCAGATCGGGTAATGCACCGTTGGCGATAGTGAACTTAGCTCCGCTCTTATCACTCTTGCAATTCCGCAAATCCAGGCGAGCGGATATATCCGATGCAGAGGACATGTTAAAGGTAATATTATCGCCGTTGCTCGCTGCGTCTGTTGCTGCGCCGAAAGAACTAAAGTTTCCTCCGAAATTCACATCCCAACTACCGTCCACAGTGAACTTTATCTGACGACCGTTTCCGGCAGCAACATTACTAAAGGTGATCTCCCACACATTCATTTCTACTTCAGTCATCTTGTTGGCAAGAGCTCCGGCATCCCAATTTTTTCCATTCAGCCAATTGCCGTTTCCGTCGCCGGCTGCATAAATGGAATACATAGAAGCCGGAACAATGTTAGCTCCTTCTACGAAAGCTATGCCTGTTGTGGTGTTGAAGCACACGTCGAACGACCCGGCAGCGCTAATATTAAACTTCACGTTATTGCCAAGGAAGTCGCCATTCCATACGCTTCCGTTCTTGACAACTTTTAGTTCTACACCGCTGATGGCTGCAGTTGCTGTGTAAGTCTTGATAAAAAGGGAACGATCACCATTCCAGGTCATTGCGTTTTCTGCCTTTGTGCCTGCCCATGTTTCTCCAAACAAGTCTGTTTCGTTTCCGGCAACCACATACGTGTCGTCCGCCTGAACAAAACTCATACTACCCAACCATATCAGGGCAGTAAATAGAGTAAGTACTTTTTTCATACGTATAATTTATTTAAGGATTAATTTTTCATTTTCGGCTGCAAAGGTACTACAAAAAATTTGAATTACCAAATAAATTGGCAAAAAAATGAATAATGCTTGTATTAATGAATGTTTTTGGCGATTTATTTGGAGTTCGCTAAATTGAGCGAACGTAAACTATTTTTTGTTTATGTCTTTTGAATGGCTGTTTACCGCTTCGCGGTGAGGATTCGCTCTGGCGGTTACGGTAAGTTTACTTACTGGTAGGTTGACAGGGCGGGCACTCATGGCGTTCTTAACGCTACAACCATTCAAAAGGGTTTTATATGTTTTGTTCTTATACCCCTCCTCTCCGTCCATTCCGCCGGATGCTATCCGGCACCCCTTCCCCGCATTTTATGCGGTCCCTCTGTGCCCCCTCCCCGCATCCCTGCGAGCCCCTTTCGTTCATTGCGCCGCCTGAGAGGCGGCATCCCCTCTGTGCATTTCTCGCGCATCCTTGCGCGAGCCCTCCCCGCTGCCTCTCCGTTCCCTCCTCTCTGGTCTAACCCTCGGCGCTATCCCGCCGAGCCATAACACGAAACAGCCCTGCCATTTCTGACAGGGCTGCTTGACTTGTGCCGGTTTAGTCCACCGTGGGGATAGGAGTACTTCCTCCATCACCACCACTAAGGGCACTATTATTCACTACCGTACTTCCGGTAAGTATAACACTACCGAGTATCAACTCCTCTATTTGGCTTTCGGGTTGCTTATACATCTTTTTCATAATTGCACTCATTAATTCATTAAACATTCATTAACTCCCTGCCTTCCCTACACCCTCCCCTTAACGGGGAGGGCTTGGGTGGGGCTTTTTACTTTACCAACTGTCCCTTAGCGTCATACATCTTCTCGCCGCGGATGATGAACAACTCACCGTTGATCAGCACCTTGCACGGAGCCTCGTTAGTCTCAGCATTCTCAATGCCGGTTGCAGTCTCTGCTGCATGGTTAACCAAAGAGATACGACGACGGCCAGGAGCCTGTGCAACCGGAGTCGATGACATCTGGCTCATATCGAGATATGCGCGCTCTGCCGGAACGTTGAACATGCCAGCGCCACAGAGACGGATCTCATTGCCATATATAATGTAGTACTTGTATGCCGCCGACTCACTTGCAGTTACATTTAATATGTAGTCTGAGAGTACGCCGGTGAAACCATTGTAGTTTTGCAAGCTTGCTGCATCGCCAACTTTTACACCCTTGATTGCCTCGCCTTCGGCGATGAACAAGTACGGTTTACCACCAACAAGAGCAGCACCCGGCTCAACCTCGTCGAAGAATACCTTGTACGGTTGACCTGCAACTTCCTCTTTATAGGTCAGCGTGTAGAACGATGCACCGGCAGGATATTTAACGTCCTTTGAAGGGCAATAGGTTCCCCATTTGCCTTCCGTCAATTCTCCGCGGAGAACATCGCGGGTTACGAATTGAGGATTAGCCAAAACTACCGGATAATCGGAATAATGTGCAGCACCAGCATTTGTACCCGCATTATAGTTCTTAAAGTAGCCGCCGTCGTTGTACAAGAACGTACGTCCGCCCTTCATATAATGTCCGGATTCGTCTATCGTCCACTCGCTTGCACTCTCACTAAGCGTCAAGTTCGTGTTGGCGGATCCACCTGCGATATATTTCGTACCATTCAGGAACGTAGCCTTGCCGGCTGCAATAGAACGGGTCCATGTGATAGCAGACGGTTGTGCTACATCCAGCAATACTCCTTCTTCCTCATTGTAATCTACAGCGAGAGCATTCAGCGAATTGTTTACGCTTCCTACTTCGTTCATCAAAGCATACCACTGACCATCGTACTTAGCCAAGATAACTACGTTTGCAATCGAACCGGCCTCAACGACCTCTACCTCAAACTCGATTTCGTTAGCCAGATAACCTTCTCCTGCAGGGATAGAAGCGATGATAGTTGCTGTACCTACGGCATTAGCGGTGATTTCATTGTCGGCCAAAGATACATATGTGTCACTTCCGTCGTTCTTGATGCTATAGGAAATGTGATCTATAGCGGCAGCAGGATCGGTTGTTGCCTCAATGGTCCAATTTTGACCTACTTCCAATGTCTTATCTGCGATAGTAATCTGAACCTTAGATACCTTCGAAACGAATTGTACGTTCTTTGCTTCGTGCTTGGAGTTGTAGTAGTCGTAGTCTTCTGCGATAACTTTAATCTTGTCACCGTTTTGAACACCCAACTCATCAAATTTCTGAGCTTCGCCTGCCTGATTCAAGCATCCATATACATAGATGGTGCCGCTTGCGTCTGTCAGGTTGAAGTTACCGTATTTGAGTTTAGAACCTGTTTCGATATCGCTTACTATACCTTCCAAGTAGCAGCGCATATCAGCGTTACCGGCTGCTATAAACTCTGCTACCGTCTTATTCGGAATTTCGCCTACCGTCAAACCGGTAACTTCATAGAAGTTCTCGCTGGTCACGGTATTGTATGTAGCTTTTACATTGATACTTGTTTGGTTCAATGCCATAACATCTGAGGTCTCATAAACCCAATCAGCATCAGTAGCATCGATTTCTTCCGGATCACCCACAGTATAATTAACAGTTACCGTCAGACCAGCAGGATTGAATTTCTCGCCATCTACATAAACTGTCTTTGTCGGCTCGCCGCTTACCTCTACGCTCGAGACAGCTTTCGGAGCAGCGTAAGTGATGTCGCCATTCTCCCAAGACCAAGTTGCGCCTTGCATTGCCAGCTCCCATTGACCTTTATATTCAGTCCACGTTGTGACAAGATTAGTAGCGGATACATAGCCATTCTTAACCCAAGAATTAGGAACTTGTTCAGAATTACCTTGCTTGTTATAGAACAACTCTATGTCATTCTCGCCATCTTTGTCCTTCACATTCAGGTAGAGACCGTAACGGTAGCCTACATTTGTCTCATATACCTCTGTGATCAGGATATTCGAGAAGCTAACGGTTACTTCTGTTCCGCTTTCCAAGTTAGCAGCAACCATATCCTCAAGGCTTGAGAATACAGTAGCCTTACCTTCTTGCGAAACAGGAATGATAACTACTGCCGGAGCAGTTGCGCCTGTAGTCTCTGGAGCGGTCAACTTGATATAAGCCGTACGAGCCACATATACATTACTTTCTGCAACCGTGTAAGCAATATTCTTCTCACCATTGATTGAAGCGGTCAACCACCCACCATCAAATGCCTCAGTACAAGCAGCATCATTAAAGAGAGCAACAGAAATAGCCCCTTCGTTTACATTATCATAAAGTGCCTCAATGACACCGGCTGCTACACCTGCGGCAGGAGCATTAACCTCTTCCGGATCAACTGCCACCTCTGGTGCCTGTGCACAAGTAATAGAGTAGTTGGAATAAGAACCCGGCTTCAAATATTTAACTTCAATGGCAGTAAACTTAACTTGGCCATTAGTTGCTGTTCCCGAGTTTGCTACATGATAAACAGCCGAAGTACCTGAAGCGGAAACGGCAGTAGCACTTTCTACAACATTGTCTTCTCCATCTTCCAAAATACCGGTATTGGCTACGCTATACGTAAATTTAATCGAAGACAACTCACCAACTGCTGTAGCAATTGTGATTGTAGCAGATTCTCCTTGATAGAAACGCCACTCATTACCAGTGGTATAATATTTACCGGTATTAGTTCCACTTGACGCAGTTGCAGTAACATTTTCATCAAGAGTGACAGAGGAATGCTGCGTTCCATTTCCCCAACTATTTGTTGTAGCATATGAAGCAATGGAAACTGTTGCTGTTTCTTCCGTTGCACCGCCATCCGCATAAACCGCATACAGCGTCACAGCGTCGGTATTCTCGAACGTGAAATCTGCGCCCTTCTCGTAGTAAGAAGCCAAACTCTCATCACCGTCTGCGAAGTCGGACTTTGAAGTCCATCCCACAAAGGTCTTGCCGCAAGTATGCGTTACTTCCGTCGGCAGAGCAAACGGAACTGTGATTGCGTGCGAACCTCCTGCCACTTCATTGCCATTCTCCATTAACGTCAGTACGGCTTCTGGCAGAGCACTGGTGGTAAAGTTGCCTTCCAATGTGTTATTGCCGCTTGTGCAATAGTCAGAACCATCTCCTACACCCATAATGCTGTAGTCGTATTGTGTCTCAGGATCCAAACCGGTAAGAGCCTTGTCTGTAGCCGTCACATTACCGCTGAAAATAGGCTCGCTATCCGAATGTCTAACTATCACTACGTCGTACGACACAGCATGTGCAACTGAATTCCAATTGATGGTCGCGCTATTGTACGTAACAGCAATATCACCGTTCAAGGTCGGAGCGGAAAGGTTGGTACAAGGATCATGCTCAAAACTTGCGCTAACCGTTACATCGTAAGCCGGCATATCAAACTTATTCGCAGTTACGGTAATCTTAGTTGCCGATTCTCCGGTTTTATATACATCCCATGCATCAAAATGATAACCACCGGCTGCACTCGGAGTCAGAGTTATCTCAGTTCCCTCGCAAGCGGAAGCAAGATCTGCAGAGATAGAGCCATGCTCAATATTATCTGCAATAGCCACATTGTACTTTGTGCAGCAAGTAGTCATGTAGTCCGAAGCCGAACCTGCAGTATACTTGTAGAACTTAGGCAAAATAGGGTTATTGTCTGTATTGGTATACCCGCGGAAATCAGCATTGTTATAAATAGATAAATAACGTGCAGTATATGTATCTTTTGTCACCAAATACCCAGAAGCATTTATCTCAAAAACTTTGCGATCTCCTGTTCCTACACGCATATTGTTATTAGAACTTGAACCTGCAGTAGTGTTACAATACAACCACGTGGTAGTAGAACCATTCGGATAGAAGGTATATCCATCTGTTGCATTACCGGAGATATTCCATTTCAGTTTGTCAGCTACTGCACTTGTAATCTTGCCGGCAGAAACAGTGATTGCATTTGCGGTCGGTGCGGCGGATGTAGCATCATTATTCAGAGCATAACTGCCATCAGAGAACACAAAAACATCAGATGCACCAAGATCTGTGATTGCAGTCTCAATCCATCCGGACTCACCAGCTACTTTTGCAAAAACAGCGTAGTATGTAACAGCAGCGCCTACAGCCGGCATTTCTGCAGCCGATGTATAAACGGTCTTTTCGTTGAGGTTTTCGATTTTACCTGTCCACACAGCATTTGACCATCCAATAAAAGTTGTACTGCTACCATCACAACTTACTGGCGTTGATGGGAAAGTCGGTTTTTCACCTTCGTACACTTGAGTAGTAACAGACTCGTCACCATTGTTATTCCAAGTAACAGTATATTGAGTTTTCTGCTTGAAAGTCACATTGATTTCTGACGAGTTGTTATAGTCCTGCGCATAAGTAACGGTGTATTTTCCATCGCCATCAGGACCGGAAACACTACCACCATTCGATGCGGTCACTTCATCCACTTCAAAATGCTCTGCAGGATGAGGAGTAACTGTAACTTCTACTGCTGCGTCACAAGTTGCCGCCTCACCTGTCTTACTCAAATCAAATGTTCCATTAGAAGTAGTTCCTGCAGAAATATTCACCTTTTTCTCGCAACCCGTAGACTCTTCTTCCAACACATAAACGGTTATTGCATGAGAATAAGAACTTAAGTTGCTTGTTGCATATGCTTTATATGCATAACTCGTAGCACTTGTAAAACCTAAAAAACGATTACTATTATTTTTGTTTTGTATAAGTGCGACACCATCTGTAAACGTAAATGTCCAAATGGATGATTTTGATCCGAACGAAATGTTCGTGCTGCTTGCATTATTGAGGTATTGGTTTGAATTTAAAGAAACATTCTTCATATAAAAACCGCCAGTTGCAGTCTCCAACGTCCAAACATAAACTTCTGTTCCTGCCAATCCTGTAGTGTTATAAGAAGTGGTTGTTTGAAGAGCACTACTTGTCACAGTTGCATTCATTGCATGTCCACTTTGTACAAACACATACTTATTACCAGCGGACACACTAGTAACTTGTGTCAGTTTGTAGGTGGCTCCCCACACATTACCCACGCTGAATGCCATCAGCATCAACATGGTAAAAAATAGTTTAACTTTTCTCATAATTTTTATATTTTTAAGTTAATAATGTTGTTAATCTATTTATTGCTTATTTTTTCTCTTCTTCCTCATATCTTGCTGCCGTTGCGGCAAAACCAATCGGATTTCTCTTGGGCTTTGGAGGATCTTGAACTTTGGCGCTCAACGCTCCTATTGCATTGTAGATATTATCCAACTCGGCTCTCATCTCTTCACTTAAATCATTCACCGCACCAAGATTATTCTCCAACGCATCCTCCAGCATCTTCATTTTTATCTTGAGTTCCTCAATCGCCATAGTATTCTCGCGCGTCTCGTTCACTATTTGGCGGGCTGCAACAAACGCGCGCATAATAGCGATATTCACTTGCACGGCTGTCTCGCTACGTAGTACACTTGAGAGCATTGCGACTCCCTGTTCCGTGAACGCATAAGGAAGAGCATCTGCACGCCTTTTCTCCGGTAATAATCTTTCTGTTTTATCCTCATTATCAATGTTTTGTGGATATGTGGTCACAAATTGTGACCTCATCCAAGCCGTCTCTTGGGGCTCTAAACGAAACATAAAGTCCTCGGGAAAACGATTCTTATTCCGTTTGACCGCTTGATTTAAAACCTTGGTTTCCACTCCATACATAGCAGCAAGTTGGAAATCTAGAAGAACTTGTTTGCCGCGCAGAAGCAAAATAGAGTGCCGTATATGTTCCAATGCCTCTACGCCCTTTGTAGCGATTATGTTCTTGCCACCGTTTGCCATCTGTTCTAGACCCTCCGATTTTTATGTTAATAATGTTATTGTTTCTTGCGTTTGATTTGTTAAAAATCTGAACTTGCAAAAATCCTTAACTATTGCCTCTTGATGCGACTTTTCTATATATATTGCGATTTTACCATTTCTATTAACGCCGCGCGCGCCACCTTATTATATAGATAGCGCGCACGTGTATATGGGTGTAGTCTGTCTCACCTTCGTCAGGGAGGTTGTCGAATAGATGCTATGGACGTATTGTTTTTTCATGATTTTCAAATTCCGTGCAAAGTTACAACAAAAATTTGGAATATGCAAGACTTTGACTTTAAAAATCAAATTTATTTGAATTTTTATAGGCTAAGGCTTGAAATTCGCACAAATGTGCGAACGTAACTTCGAAGGGTCCCTTTAGGGGAGGAGGTCGAAGTTACTACAAATTTTTGTCGGTGCCCTCGACGTTACATATTTCCCCTACACCATACACCATACACCTGTTTTTTTGTTTATGTCTTTTGAAGGGCTGTTTACCGCTTCGCGGTGAGGGTTCGCTCTGGCAAACTACGGGAAGTTTACTTACTGGTAGGTTGACAGGGCGGGCACTCATGGCGTTCTTAACGCTACAGCCATTCAAAAGGGGGTTATTTGTTTTTTTTATCCACTCAGCGAGCAATAAAAACACACCAAAGGCAGCCGTGAAGCTGCCTTTGATGATCTGTGCATCCTTGCGGATGTAAGTAGGATTAGTCACCATCCTGTATCGGCTCCTCTGGTGTTACCGGAGGTCCGGGAAGGATACTTCCCGCTAAGATGATGGAAGCTGATTTTACCTGCACGGTCTCAACTACCGGTTGATTATAAATCTTCTTTTTCATAATATTATACCTTTTTCATTCATTCCTCCCCTAGGCCCTCCCCTTTACGGGGAGGGTTTGGGTGGGGCTTTTTATTTTACCAGCTGTCCCTTAGCGTCGTACATCTTCTCACCACGGATGATGAAGAGCTCGCCGTTGATCAGCACTTTACGCGGAGCCTCGCTCTCGAAGCCGGTGTTCTCAATGCCCGTAGCTACTTGCTCACTCTGAACACTCATCGAGATACGACGGCGGCCCGGAGCAAGAGCTGTCTCATGAGGATTGATTGCACTCAACTTGATGTATGCGCGGTTGCTAAGGATACGAGCCTGTGCACCAGCCAATACTTCACGATAGAGGTTGTTCTGGAGGATATAGTTTCCTTCTCCGGCAGGAATATAGAAATACTCATCTGCGGCAGCACCGATGAAACCGATCAGACCGTTGTGATTGCCTGCATCAGCATTCGCCTCATCCGTGTAGAAGACAGCCAGCTGCGTTGCACCTTCCTTCGGCAGGAAGATATACGGACGACCGGCTTCCATCTCACCGTTGATGATGTTATCCAAGAATACCTTCTGCGTGCTCTCGCCGTAGTAAGCGATCTCAAAGATGTCAGCACCGGTCATCACACCAGCCTTCGGCAAGCAGATCGTTCCATAACGACCTTCCGTTACGTCACGCGTGTAGTCTGGAGTAGCATTGAAGATCATTTGATAGATACGTGCGTTATTGGGAGTTTCACCTTCAAATGCCTTCAAGGTTACTTTGCCTTCCGGTACAAATATCGTCTTCGTTTGAGAAGTAGAACTGCTATTATAAACCCAATCAGCCACAACAGTCTCACCATCGCCTACGCATGCTTGCAGGTGACGTGTGTTACCATTTGTACCGCGGAAAGTGATAGTCAGTTTACCCGGCACTTCGGTTGTGAAGCTCAACTTGCTTCCCTGGAAGTAGGTTCCCTCCAGTTTGTTGAAGGAACCTAACAATGCTTGCGAATTGAAGTTCGCGTCATTATTGATACCCGGCAGGTTAGCTAATACGATATCTGACTGATTGGTCAGCGTAGTAGAACCACCAGCAGAGAAGTTCCAAGTGGTAGATCCTGTCACATTTACTTGCGGCAGTGCTGCCAGTTTAGAGAAGTTAACCGTATAAACTTGGTCTGCTCCAACCTCGGGAGTAACAGTTACGGTAGAGGTAGCATTTCCTTCACTATCAAAAGCTGCTGCATCTGCAATTACCTTTGTTGCGCTCGGGTTGCTGGTCTCTGCCGTCAAAGCAGGAACAGCAACAGTCATTGCCGGCAGACCAATATTATATTCAAATACACCAGCCTCCAGAGCAATCTCTGTCTCGCCATACTTCAGGCTCTTCAGCGTTGCATCGCTCTTATCCAGCCATTTTGCATAGAGGGTTGTATTGGCCTCTACTACATCTACATCGAATTTCCATTCGTTCGCAAGCGTATTCTCCTTGTACCAACCGGCGAAGCTATAATTCGCATCGGTCGGAGCATTCGGAGCAGAAATCTTGCTGCCTTCAAGCACATCCTCAATGTCAGCAATCGGCGTACCGTGACCCATCATATTGAAGGAAACATCGAACTTAGCAGGACGGTAAACCACAACATTGGTAAAGGTCCAACCAGATCCATCGTACAACAGATAAATATCATCGACACCTGCCCATGCAGCAGTTACAGCATACTCATGATCACTACTGGTCTGAGCTTTGTAGGTTCCGGTCTTAGTCTTGCTAGTAGAGATGACATATTTATTACTGTTATCCGGCACACGAATAATATCACCCTCTTGTAATACACACCCAAGTTCAATCTTCAGGACTTCCTTCGTAGCCGCCAACTTAAATTTACCATCCGTTGTAATGGCGTCCTTAT
>JAEEGL012162939.1_pt1 | contig 22922 bp, 11 predicted proteins | sample 9134231 | NCBI WGS metagenome assembly JAEEGL01 (sample SAMN16246548, study PRJNA631951) | gut metagenome | biome: gut microbiome; feature: rumen; material: fiber-attached | host: Bos | place: Iran: Karaj | collected 2018-10 | reverse complement strand
CGACAAGCGCGATCTTCGCGCAGAGCTCATAGTTCTCGCGCAGTCCCTCCCGCGCCATGTAGATCACCAGCAGGATCGGGATCAGCGCGATGACCGTCGCGGCGCCGGTCAGGAAGGTCAGTTCCGGTGCGGAGTCGCCCAGCTCGTTTCCGATGCCGAGTGCCTTCACGATCGTGACGATGCCGAGGATCCCGTAGTAGATTAGAATCAGAATGTTGAAGATTTTGAATGCTTTTCTCATGTCCATTGGAATCATTACCTCCAGAGCGGTTTCATTTCGGGTCGTTCCGTGCCCGACCTATTATACCACACTTCCGCGAAAACTGCAATACCCTCCGGGAGAAAAGCCGCCGGCCGCATCACAGCTCCGGGAAAGCGTTCACGCCTTTGCGTTTCCGGTGCCGTAGGGGTCGGTCAGATCGCCGTCGGTCACCCAGTTGAAAAGATGCTGCCACATCACCGGATACCGGATGCAGTCCGTGCGGTAATACCAGAACGCGATGTCGCGGAAGAACCGCATATAGCTCTCCATGATCTCCTGCTTTCTCTGCAGGCCGGAGGTGGTCCGGATGATGTAGTAATACCCGCAGAACGCGAGCACGATCACGCTCTCCTCCTCGTACTGCATGAGCGGCCTGTAATGCTCGAGCATCCGCGTCTGGATGCGGTCGAGCGCCATGTAGGGGGCGACATCCGTCTTCGGGTCCGGCACGGGGGATTTCTGCCGCTGTTCCAGATACGCTCTCAGCGTATAGAGATCGTCGAGTATATACATCGGATGGAACGTTTCCATATATTTCCGGAGAAAGGCGAGCATTTCAGTTTCCATCTGCGCGGCTGTGACGGGCTCCTTCCGGATCGCGGAAAGCAGCTTGTCCTTGGAATCGGCGCGGTGGCTGCGCACATATCCGCGGATCTCCGCTTCTCTCGCGAGCAGCTTCTGATGTGCGGCCTCCGCCTCGGGAAGCTCCACCTTTTTGTGCCGGATGCCGCGCGTCATAACGCCGTTTGCCAGGGCATCGCGCGCAAGCACCGCTTTGTCATACCATTCGTTCAGGCGGCTGAAATCGCCGCAGCGGATGCAGATGTCGATCATTTTTTCGTAGAGCACCGCCGAACGCGCAGTGTGGTGGATCGATTTGCTGAACTGCAGCAGCTCCTTCTGGATCGAAATCGCCCGCTGACAGCTTTCCTGTGCCTCCCTGTCCTGTCCGAGCGCGGTGCGGCAGTCGGTGAGCGTTTCGAGCAGACTGACCAGCTCATCGGAATGCCGGACGTCAAACATCCGGTTGCAGACAGGCTCCAGGATCCCGCGCCCCTTCACGAGCTGCTCTGCCGCGGCCTCCGGATCGCCCTTTGCCGCGAGAAGCTGCCCGTTCCGGTAATGCCAGCTCGCCGTGAGGACCGGATGCTCCGCGTCCCCGGGATCCTCCTGCGCGAGCATCTCCTCCGCTTCGGCAAGGCATTCCTCTGCGGAAGGATGATCTCCGCGCACGATCCAATAATGCGCCTCCGTGATGAGCGTGCCGATCAGCTCAAAGCGGAACTGCGCGCTGTCAGGGAATTCCCCGGAAAGCTTCCGCAGGATCCCCCTGATCTCCGCCATGCCGTCTGTCGCGGATTTGTATTCCTGCACCGCTTCAAAGTATTCGCAGCCCGCGGCAATGCACCTGGCATAGAGAATCCGCAGCTCCGGACTCTGTGCCGTTTCCTCATGCTCAGACCAGCAGGCCACGGCGGTCTGCATCCACTGCAGCGCGGCGTCGGGGCTTTGGTTTTTCATGCAGTAGGCAGTCAGCATGGCGCAGACAGACAGCAGATCGGCGGCGCTCTGTTCATCGGAGAACGTTTTGTCCGCAGTCTTGACCAGGTTGATCGCCTTGATCGTCCATTTCCGGATATCCTGATCAATGTCCGTTTCCAGCGCGAGTTCCAGCATCCGCAGCGCGCTCCTGGAAAGAGCGCGGAACGCCTCCTCAAAATACGGCGACCGGTTCAGAATGACCTTATTGAACCACACCTTTGTCTTCTGAACGATGTTTTTGCCGAACGCGCCGTAGGAAAGCTTCTTCGCGACCGCATAGGCGACCGAGAAGGCTTCCTGCGCGGTGTCGTAATCCTCCGCCTCCGCCGCCATGTCGCCGAGCAGCATCTTCTCGCGGAGAAATTCGGCCGCGTCCTCCTCGGAGCAGGATTCCTCGGCGATGTCAGCGAGGATGCCCGTGTATGCCTTCTGCCGGCGGATCGCCTCGGCGAGATCTCTTTTGACGCCCTGACCGTTCTGATACATCAGCGCGAGCTGCTTCACCGCGCGCGGCACACCGGCCTCCGCGGCAGAGGAGATCAGCCGGAATGCGCGCTCTCTGTCGACCTCGACGTCGATGCCGGAAAGATACGCCAGCCCGACAAACAGATCGTGGATCGGGTCATTCTGATCGGTGCGCAGACCGATCTGTAAATAATCCCGCAGCGCAAGCTCCAGGGATTCCGGGTTGTGCCCGTTGACCGGCTCGGGGAGCGCGGCAAAGTGCGCGTTCAGTTCGTTCTGCTCCGTTTCGACCATTTCGATCGGGAGGATCGCTTTGGCCTTCTCCACCGCCATGGGGTATTCGGTCCGGATGATGTAATTCTGCTCGCGGACGACATTGGGCGTCACGACCAGAGCGAACAGCTGACTGTTCTGCAGCGCGTGCCGGATCGATTCGTTGAAATCCTCGCCGGGCGTCAGAAACTCATCGTACCAGATCGCGACGCGCTCACAGAACGGATGCGCGTGGATCAGCCGCATCAGCTCCTGCGCGTGTGCCCTGTCCTTTTTGCGGTAGCTGAGAAAGATATACGCGTCAAAGGCGGCCCTGATCTGACTGATCTGCTCGTCATTCAGAAGCACGCTGTTCAGATAGGCCGCAAGGCGTTCCGGATAGGGGCGTGCGGTGGGGTCGATCGTCACCTTGTCGAGATACTGCAGATTCCCGAACACCTCGGAAAACTGCAGGCCGACACCGTGCTCCGTCACGACCGGCAGCACCGGGATGTTGTGCGACAGCGCCTTCACCAGCAGCTGACGTACCGCGTCGGCATATTCCGTGAGCAGCCGTTTCGTGACCGCAAATGCGAGAAGCTGCATCTGCGTCAGCTCCGGTTCCGAGCTGTCCGGAACGTGCCGGCCCTCCGGAAACCAGACCGCACAGTTCTGCGTCAGGAAAAAATCATCGGCAAGCGGCTGAAGGCACGCGCTGTATTCCTCCGGATGACAGATCACCAGAACACGCGGCTTTCCGTTCGGAGAGGAATCTCCTCTTGTGAGATATGACAGGCGCATCGCTGTTTCCTCCTGTTCTGCAATAAAAATAGATATCAGCGTTCATTTTCATTATACCCGCAAACCCGGTGTTTGTCAATCACAGCGCGGCTGTCCGTTTCATCTTGTTGTAAAAGTATTTTTGATGTGCCTTTCGGCACATCAAAAACAGTTTTTCGACATACTGAACAACCCGGGCACTGCCCGAGCGTTCTGCTTGTTAAAAAAAGCTGTGCTTTATCCGCAATATATTGCTAGACGCAGAGCGTGGTGTTATGATATAATAGATGCGTTCTGTTTGCTTCACTGCATTACAGTGTGACGATCAGAATCCATTTTTGAAGCAGGAGGTGCATATCAGTCCGAAACAACAGACGCAGAATCATCACCCAACACATCGCAATACGTTAGGAGGTTCATTATGAAGAAACTCATCCGCATCATTCTACTGACAGTCATGTGCATTTTTCTGACAAACAATCTGACGGGACTTCGGGCTGAAGCTGCCGAAATGGCTGCGCAGTCCGGCATCGAGATCGCGGTCTCATCCGACCGTGACGCATACACCGCGGCAGAGGACGCGCAGATCAGCTTTTCGATCCGCAACACCAACGACACCGATCTGGACGGCGTGAACTGGGCGTTGCAGCTTCCCGACGGTCTCTCAGCAAAAAACGGCAGCGTGTCCGGCGAGAATCTCCGGCTCCGTGCCGGCGAAAGCTATGAGGGCAGCGTCATCGCGGAGCTCGCATTGCCCGATGCGCCCGCTGCCGTCACTGACACCGCCGAAGCCGCTCCCGCCGACGGCACGACGACCGCACCGGCTGTTCAGGCAGGTGAGCAGCCGTCGGTGATCGGCATATTCGGCATCATTGCCGCTGCTGCCGCGCTTGCATGGGTCGCACGGAAACGGAACAGAAAGCTGTTCGGTATTCTGGGCGTGCTCGTCTGCACGGGCATGATCGCGTTTTCCGCGCCGGTCCGCATTTTCGCAGCGGACGAAGACGGCATTTCGGTCGAAGCGGAAACGACCGTAAAGTTCGACGGCACGAGCTATACGGTCAAGCTCCTTGTCACGGCAGACGCGATTCAGCAAACAACAGAGCCCGGCACGTTTTACGCGTGGGCGGAATACAGCAAGGACAGCAGCGCGATCACCGTCAGGTGGCAGGCACAGGAAAACGCCTCCGTCTACCGCGTGTATGAAAAGGCCAATCCGGAAGCGCCGCTTGCAGAGATCACGGACGCGGCCGAATACGTCTTCCCGGTTGATGAAGCGACAAAGGCGAAGATCGTCTTCTCTGTCGAGGCGGAGATCGGCAGCAGCGAAAAGGCACTCTCCAACGATGTGACGGTCAGACGGAACAGCGACGGCAGCTACACGTTCTCCGACATCGACAGCGACCGCGACGGTCTGGACGATCTGGAGGAGATCCGGCGCGGGACCGACCGGCTGAATCCCGATACCGACAGAGACGGACTGAAGGACGGCTACGAGGCCGGTCAGGGCAGCACCGACCCGCTGTCTGCCGACACGGACGAAAACGGAACGCCGGACGGCTCGGAGGACTATGACGGCGACGGCATCCCGACGCAGAAGGAAAGCCTCAGCCGTGCAAATCCGTATTCCGGCGACACCGATGAGGACGGCTTCCCGGACAGCTACGAGATCGAAAACGGCATGGACGCGGCGATCGCGGACCCGATCGTGATCGATTGGGAGAAGGCCGCCGCGCTGACGGAATACACCGAAACGGATATCGAAGCGCTCAATGAGAATGAGGAATACCCGCTGGAGCTGTTCTATAACGACGACAAATTCATCGAGCGGATCAACGGCATCTATTCGACGGAAAAGATCCTGAACGCCCGCGATGCGCTGTATTCACTCTATCATATCAGGAGCCTGCTCGGGATGGACGACCCCGCATCGGAGCTGACCTTCACCAATTCGGTCATGAGCCCGTGGTCGTTTTCCTATTCATTCTGTCAGGTATATCAGGGCATTGAGGCAGAGGGAAGAACCGTCACGGTCACCTGCAAAAAGGACGGCAAGATCACTTCGCTCTATTCAGGCTATCTGAACAAGGCGCATTTCAAAAAGCTGAACACGAAGCCGACAGTCTCAAAGCAGCAGCTGAAAGAGCTCGTGAACAGCGGTTCTGACAAGTCCGCGGACATTCTTTCGTCTGATCTGTGCATCCGGATCGACCCGGAGGCTGTGCTGGTCTACCGCGTTGTGACAAATACCTTCAAAACGCTCTGGATCGACGCGCACACCGGAAAGACCGTGCACGAAGAGAGCAATCTGTCCCTTTACAGCGGGCATTACGCGGTCGAGGCGCGGGATGAGACCGGAGGCAGCCAGTTCATCAATGTCCAGGTACAGAGCGATAACACGACGGACACCTATTTCATGCGCTATGACACCTATAAGACGGGCATTTACGAGTTCGACGACACGAATGTGCAGACCTCCTATTTCAACGGCACCTCCCCGGATGTCATAACCTCCGGCGGCATTCCCGCGTACAACAGAACCATTGACCTCACCGACCCGAACCATCCGTTTACCCCGAGCAGCGCCGGCTGGGACGGTCCGGCGGTTTCGACGTACTGCAATTTTCTTACCGTGCTGAAGCGCTACGCGTCCAAGCAGTATCGCAGTCTGGACGGCGTCGGCGGCGCTTCGCCGGTGTTTGTCCACAGTGATCAGCTGTTCATTGATAACGGAATGGATCAGGACGGCGACGGCGTGATGGATTACACCAACGCCTGTTACTGTGTCGATCCCTACGGCATCGGCGGTTACGATCAGATCCATTTTTCTGACAACCATGACACGACCTACACCTTCGGAACCGATCAGCAGATCATCGGACATGAATTCGGTCACGCGATCGTCCGGCATAAAAAAAGCCAGACGAACGCATTCAGCACGATGCTTCTGAAAACGGCGAATGAAGCATACGCGGATATTTTCGGGAGCTGGGTCGTGAACAGCTGGCCGGCAAACGCAAAGCCGCTCAGAAACCTGCAGGACCCGAACGCATCGGAAAATCCCGCTCGGATCGGCGACAGCTTCTATCAGAAATTCACCTCAGACCCGCATCTCAATTCGACGATCATTTCGCATGCGGCATATCTGCTGGATGCCAAGTATGACTATACGATGGATGAAGTGTTCGATGTGTACTTTGAGTCGGCATCGGCACTGAGCGATTCGTTCACCGGCTATGCCAGCATCAGAAACGCGCTCGTTGCGGCTGCCCGCGCGATCGGCTACTCCAACGAGAAGGTCTATCACATCTACGACGCGTTCAACGAGGTCGGCGTGCCGAGACCCACGGGCTGCGCCAAGATCATCGTCAAGGAGGGCAATGTCCGTCAGGAAAACGTCCTCGTTCAGATCTCCGATTACGGCAATTACAGATCGTTGCTGACCAATCCGCAGGGAGCGGCTGAGTTCAGCAGCATCCAGATCGGAACGAACCGCGTTCGGATCACGCCGGCAGGCCGCGAGCCGATCTATACAACGATCATGGTGCGGGAAGGCGAACAGTCGATACGGATCATTGATCTGCTGACCGCGGAAACCGATTATGAATGGGACCGCTACGACCACTATGATTTTGAGCAGGTGTACGGGCCGACGCTGGAACAGCATATCGAGATGAACGAAACCGACATCACGATGCGCGGCTACACCGAAGTCCCGTTCAAGGATTTCCTGCTGACGCACGAAAACAATTCCACCGATTCCTCTGTCCACTGGGCAAGAAAGATCCTGTCCTTCAACATTGACCGTGACGAAGCGGACTGGCACACGCTGGAGGGCGGCGGATTCCTGTTCGATGTGACGATCAGAGACACGCCCGTGTTGCCCAACGATGACACCGCCGATCCCGACGCAACGGTCGACGAAGCGGCGGGCACCGAGGGCTACCTGACCGCGCACTGCGTGCTTGTGACGAGCAGCGGTCTGAGGCTGTTTGAGCTCCGCGATGTGGATATTGCGCTGTTCAGAGACGGAAAGCTCGGCAGGATTTCAGATGTCGGCGAACGTCTCGGCGAGTATTCCTATGATATCGGTGACGTCACGGCAGAGCATTCGATCTCCATCAACATCCGCAAGGGCTCGATGGAGACGATCACCATTCTGGACGGCTACGATATCATTGTAGAGAATCTCGAGGTCAATCGGCTCTACGGCGACGACTACGGTCCGATCACCAGCCATGATTCACACTGCTGCGAGCAGGAATCCTGGTTCACCTTCTCTGACATCCAGATGAGCAATGTGTTCTGATACAGGAACGGTTTGAATCAACAGCGTAAAAGAGGGAGCCCGCGGGCTCCCTCTTTGCGCTATCTCCGACGGTTCAGAATCGGGCTTCGCCCCAAGCCCCACCAAAGGGCTGGCAGCCCTTTGGAATCCCATTGTGTATGATTTTAACGATGATACTGCTTTTGCGGCAGGCTGATTGCAGTTCTCGGGAGACAAAACTGTCTGAATAGCCAAAAAACGTCTCTGTTTCTGCCGATTATTCTGCTATGATTTCAGCCCGCAGCATCTTGACATTGACGCGGCGTCAAGGTGTATAATAAGAACGGTGATGGATATGCAGGAAACCAAACACATCAGCGAGGTCTGCAAACTGCTTGGCACGACCTCCCGCACGATCCGCTATTACGAGCAGCTCGGTCTGATTCATTCAACACGGGAAACGCCCTCCGCGCCGCGCCGTCTCGATGCCGACAATATCGAACAGCTCAGACGGATCCTGTTTCTCCGCAAGATCGGTCTTTCGCTGGATGAGATCACGACCGTCTGCCGGGAAAACAATCACGGTCTTCACAAGAGTATGCATATCCCGTCAAAAGCCTCATTTTACGCACTTTTCATCCTCTTTCAAAATACAGAACTATGCATAACTCTGCGGAAATGTTGGTAAATTGGTGGTAAGTTGTTGGTAAGCTGCGTTCAGTCAGATTGCTGCATTTTTGTAAGAGCAAGTACCGGAATACTTTAACATGATAAAACGTTATGAGGGAGCCCGAAGGCTCCCTCATTGTTGTGTTATTTGACGGTCAGCTGTGCCGCGTCGGAATAGGTCTTCGCGCCGTTGCCGTCGGTGATGACGCAGCGGTACTGCCAGTTGTTGTAGGTGGCCTTTGCGTTGATCGTCAGTGTATCGGTGGTTGCGCCGGATGCACCGGAATTCTTCCAGCCAGAGCCGGAGTTATACTGCCACTGATAGGTGAGGTTTAGACCGCTCGCCTTGACCGTGAATTTCGCCGCGGTGCCGGACGCTGTCTCGACGCTAGCGGGCTCTGCAGTGATCTTCGTCTTAACCGTGAACTTTGCGACGGAGGACGTTGTCGTTTTACCGTTTGCATCAGTGATGACGCAGCGGAACTGCCAGTTGTTGTACGTCGTCTTGCCGTAGATCGTCAGTTCCGCAGTCTTGTTGCCGGATGCGCCGCTATTCTTCCAGCCGTCGCCGGAGTTGTACTGCCACTGGTAGGTGAGACCCAGACCGGTTGCTTGGACTGTGAACTTCGCGGCTTCATTGATCACTGCGGAGATGTCTGCAGGCTGTGCGGTGATTGCGGTCCTGATTTTCAGCGTTGCAACAGAAGAGGTTGCCGTTGCACCGTTTGCGTCGGTGATGATACAGCGATACTTCCAGCCGTTGTAGGTCGTTTTTGCGTTGATGGAGAGCGTTGCGGTGGTTGCGCCAGATGCACCGGAATTCTTCCAGCCGTCGCCCGAATTGTACTGCCACTGGTACTTGAGCCCGATGCCCGTTGCTGCGACCGTGAACTTCGCAGTTTCACCGATTGCTGCATTGACACCGTTGGGCTGCGCTGTGATCGTCGTCTTGACCTTGAGTGTCGCCGCGTTCGAATAGGTCTTCGCGCTGTTGGCATCGGTGATGACGCACCGGTACTGGTAATTGTTGTAGCCAGCCGCGGTGTTGATCGTCAGGGTATTGGTCTTGGAGCCGGTGCCATTGGAGGTCTTCCAGCCGTCGCCCTTGCTGTACTGCCACTGATAGGTGAGCCCCGCGCCGGTCGCGGTGACCGTGAACTTCGCCTGCTCGCCGATCGGCTTGCTGAGGCTTGCGGGCTGTGCGGTGATCGCGGTCTTGACCTTCAGCGTCGCTGCGCCCGAATAGGTCTTGCTGCCGTTGATGTCGGTGATGACGCAGCGGTATTTCCAGCCGTTGCGGGCAGCCGTCACCGGAATGTGCAGGGTATCGGTTTTGGAGCCGGTGCCGTTCGAGGTTTTCCAGCCGTCGCCCTTGTTGTACTGCCACTGATAGCTGAGGTCTGCACCCACAGCAGCAACGGTAAATTGTGCGGTGGTTCCGATTTCAGCACGGACGCCGTTGGGCTGGGTCGTGATCTCCGGTGCAGGTGCCGGCTCAATTCTGACAGTGAGCGCCTTGCTGCCGTCGGCATCCAGAACAGTACTTTCGGAATCGGAGAATACTCCGCCGGCCGGTGTTGTGATCATGCAGCCCTTCATGTCAAGCGCGCCGCAGACAAACAGCGCTGCATATGTGCCGGTTGCCTCAAATGTTGAATTGATCAGTGTGAGCAGATAGTTGCCGGGCTCATAATAACCGTAATATCCGCTCACTTTCACATTTGCGTTTTTGATTGTCAGATTATGATAATCTGACATGATTCCTGCATTCGACCCTGTTTCATTCGACTCTGACGTGACGGTCAGCTTGCCGCTGCCTGTGATCGTCATGCCGCTGGCGTGGGTAACGATTCCGTATTGCTCTGTCGAACACAAACAGGAATCCGCAGTGACATTGATCGTCAGATCCGGAATATAGTTTGAGATACACTGATAGGAACAGTTGATATTTGCGCCGTTCAGCGTCAGGGTGTTGGAGGCAGCGTCATAGCTGACCGTCCCGTCGCCGAAAAAGTCTGCGGCATTGCCGTTGTTGACCTGCTTATCTGCGATATACAGATTGTATCTGACGACCTGCTCCCACTGTGCATAGAGCGTCACATCAGTGCTCCATGCGACCGTTTCGCCCGCATCGTAATTGGTCCCGCTGCCGTCCTCCGCGGTGTTCCAGCCGGTGAAGAAGTAACCGGAGCGGGTGAAGGTATCTGCCGGCTTCAGCGCTGTGTCCGCGCCGGACAGAAGCGTCAGCACGATATCATCGCCGCTCGCGCCGTTTGCCTTGTAGGTGATCGTGAAGGTCTCTGCAGGCTCGATCCGGAAGCTGCACACAGGATCGCCGTTTGCATCCACAAGGCCGTTGTACGAATAGAATGCACGTTCCATATAGACAGCGTCTGTCGGAGAAGTGAAAACGCAGTTTTTCAGTGTGCATGCGCCGAACCTGTAAATCGCGGAATTGGTCGTGCCGACCGCTTCCACATCGGAATTGATGATCGTGAGGTCATAGCTGACAGAGGCTGAGCGGAACAAATAGACGCCAACCGCTTTGATATTTGCATCCCGGAGCGTCAGGCTTCCGCCGCCCGCATTGACCGCATCATAGTTTGAGTCGCTCTGCTTCACATTCAGTTTGCCGCTGCCCGTGATCGTCGTATCGGCACTGAGCAGGAGCGTATGTTTGCCGTTTGAAGTCAGACTGGAATCCGCTGTCACACGGATCGTCAGATCCGGGATATCGCTGTTGATCGCTTCCTCTTTGCCTGCGTTGATATCTGCGCCGTTCAGCGTCAGGGTGTTGGAGGCAGCGTCATAGCTGATTTTGCCGTCGCCGAGAACATCCGCGGCATTGCGCACCGTGACTTTCGTTCCGGCGATCTCAAGCAGGTAGGATGTCACCGCGATCGTGACCTCCTTCAGGTTGCTGTTGGAGCTTTCGTATCTGAGATAACCGTCGCTGACAATGACATCTTCATTCGTAACGCCGCAGCCGGTGAATTCGATCCCGTTTGTGTACCTTCCGATGCAGCTCATGTCATTTGATTTCACATGCACATTGGAATTGATGATAGACAGACTGCAGGCAGAAGCCGTCGAACCGTAAATATTCCCGCACTGGATATCCAGATCCGTATCTCTGATCGTGAAATCACCGGTCTGGAAACCGTAGCTTTGTGCGTCGGCCTTTACGATCAGCTTGCCAGGGCCGGTCAGCGTCACATCATAGCCCGGCGCATAGAGGAAGCACGACCGTGACACGATCGTTGCATTTGAGGCGGTATTGACCGTCAGACCGTTGACCGTGCTTTCAATGATATTGCTGTTGTTCGTTGAACTGAAGCTGCCGCAGATATTCAGCTGTTTGTTCAGAACGTCATAGGAGAACACGCCGTTTCCCAGAATGTCGTTCACATTCGACACGGTGACCTGCGTGCCTGCGACCTTCATCCCGATTTGCATTTCTGTCGGCAGGATCAGGACCTCTTTTGCGGCAGTGCCGGCTGCATCCTTGATCGTTCCGTCGGCAACGGTGCCGCCCGTCGGGGTGACGACCGCGCAGCCTGTCAGCGTGATACCTTCTTTGAAGCTGCTGATCGCACTGGAGTCGCCGACCGCATGAACAGTCGAGTTGATGATGTTCAGGCTGCAATAGCTTGAGGGTTCAATGGCGTAGTAGCCGCCGAGCTCAAGCGATGCGTCCCGGAATGTCACGTTTGTGTCACGCACATTGATCGCATAACGGTTGTTGTTCGGCAAGATCGTCAGCTTGCCCGGACCGGTGACGGTGAAGTCATAGCCGTTGGAATAGATGCCGTCCGAGGAATAGGAGCCGTTGTTGCGCGGATAGATCGCGGAATCCGAAGCAACGTAAATCGTCAGGTTCTGGATCTTGTTTGTGATGAAATCAACATATTCCGTGCCGTGATAGTCTCCTGCCAGCGTGAGCTTCTTTTCGGAGGCGTCATAGGAGAAATGACCGTCTCCAAGAATGTCTGCGGCATTCGCCGAGGTGACCTGCACGCCGCCGAGCTTCAGACTGTACGTCGTGACTGTGTCCGCAGCAGCGGAAAGCGAAAGCTGCGGGAGCACCGTCATCGCCGCTGCAAGGGCAGCCGCGCTGCTCAGCAGTCTGCTCAGAGTTGATCGTGTTTTGGATTTCTGCATGTCAAACTTCCTTTCTTTGGTGCAAAAAGATGCTGCCGGGCAAAATGCCGACACGGACGGATTGTTCCGGGCTTCTGCGGTGAGCATCCTCCTTTCCGGTATCGGTCTGCATCTGTTTCGTGTGGCATACTATAATAATTATAGCACGGGCGGCATCATTTGTCAATCGCTTCTGCGGCTGCGCATTTGCATGTTTATCCATTGACTTTTCAGCGCAAACGTGATATACTATATGCTGATTGCTGATACTTCATTTAGCAGCAAAAACGATTATTTCAGTAAGAAAGGTATGATACTGAAATGAACAGCAAGGTGAAAACAGCGCTGCTCGCAGTTCTGCTCTGCGCCAATATCGGCGTGATGGGCTTTGCAGGAGCCAGCGCGGTCTGGATGATGAAGAATGCGCAGAAGGTGCAGGCGGCAGCGCCGGAATCGAGCATTGTGAAGCCGGAGGAAAGCAGCAAGGATGAGAGCAGCCGGTCTCCGATGGGAGAAATCGGCGAGGACGGCATGGAGATCCACGCCGTATCGGAAGATGATGTGACCATCGGCGGGCAATACCATATCCGCTCTACGGTCAAGATCTCCGATGCCTATAAGAGCGGTGACACATCCGCGCTCAGCACGGAGGAAAAGGAAACGCTCACGATGGCGTCTGATCTGCTGAAATCCATCATCAAGGACGGCATGAGCGACTACGAAAAGGAAAAGGCTGTCTATGAGTGGATGGTCAAAAACCTGGAAGTGGATTCCGGCATGATGCTGGTCATCAGCACCGCGGCGGCAAACGCAGACACCCCCTACGGCGTCCTGAAAGCAAAGAAGGGCGTCTGTGTCGGCTTTGCAACGACCTTCCGCCTGCTCATGCAGATGATGAATATTGAATGCAAGGTCGTCCATGACGCCGGTCTCGGTCATTCGTGGGATATTGCAAAGATCGATGGTCACTGGTATCACACCGATATCTACAGCGACCTGGGCGAAGCATCCTACCGGAATTTCAATATGTCCGATGCGATGTGCGCAGCCGGTCACACATGGGATCAGGAGTTTTTCCCGAAGGCGGATTCGCTCGAATATAACCCTGTATACCGCAGCCGCATCACGGTCAGCGATGTCTATGAGATGCCGGCTCTGATCCGCAAGGCGATGGAAAAGAAAAAGACCATTCAGTGCTATGTCCTTGACCATGCGTCCTCTGACACCGAGCAGACCGCGCTGAAAAACATGCTGTATGCGATCGAGGATAATTCCTATCTGTTCACTGATATCTATCACGAAATGACTGTGCTGTCTGAGTATTCGCTGAGCGAAGATGAAGCAACCGGGTATCCCATGCTCGTCATTTCGTTCTATGACCCGCACAGCGGCGAGGAGTTCTATTCGTACATGGACGAGGAGGATCGCAAGCAGGCAAATCAGGCGCTCAGAAATGCGTTCAGAGACCTCGGGTACTTCAGCATTCCGGAGATGGAGCAGCCCAAGGACAGCGAGACGGACGACGCAGACAGTGATTCCGACGACGGTTCTGACAGCGGAACGGATCACGACGGCAGCGACGGGGAGGACTGATTACAGATGAAACGCCTGATTGCTCTGCTCTGCACCGCACTGACGCTGCTCTGCTGCCTGACGGCATGCGGAGGGGAAAGCAGCGAAACAGTGATCGAATATGCAGACATGAAAACACTCGCGGAGAAAATGGTTGCCGCAGACAGCGGCTTCCCGGATATGCTCATCGTGACGGATGCTGACGAAAACGCACAGGAAAACTTTGCCTCTGTCAGTCAGATGGACTACACCAAGATCGCGCATTACCTGATCGCGTATTCCTCTGAGGGCAAGGCTGACGAGGTCGTGGTCATTGCCGTGAAGGACAAGAACGAGGTGCTTGCCGCAAAGTCTGCCCTCGATACGCATGTCATCACGCGGAGGAATATGTACCGCACCTATGATCCTTCGCAGGAGCCGCGCGTTGCGGCAGCAAATGTATTTGTCAGCGGCTATTACGCCGTGCTGATCATCAGCGACCGCGCAGACGCGGTGCAGGCTGCCTTTGACGGCGGCTCTGCGGCAGAGTAAGAAGCGCTATGGTTTTTTCATCGGTCGTATTTCTGTACTTCTTCCTGCCGGCGGTGCTGCTTGTATACTTCCTGTTTCCGCGAAAGCTCCGCAACCTGACGCTGCTGCTGTTCAGCCTGCTCTTTTACGGCTGGTCAGAGCCGAAATGGATCATCATCATGCTGTTTTCGAGCATGCTCGATTACACCTGCTCAAACATCATCGAAAAGAACCGGGAACGCCGCGGCGTCATGCGTGCGGCGCTCGCCGTTTCTGTGGTCTGCAATCTCGGCATCCTGTGCTTTTTCAAATACACGGATTTTATTCTGGACAGTCTCCCGTTTCTGGCAGCTGTGCCGCGCCTGAATCTCAGGCTTCCGGTCGGCATCTCGTTCTATACGTTCCAGACCATGTCCTGCACGATCGATGTTTACCGCAGGCAGGCGAAGGCGCAGAAGAATCCGGTCGATTTTGCGGCATACGTTACGCTGTTTCCGCAGCTGATCGCCGGTCCCATCGTGCGCTATCAGGAGATCGCGGATCAGCTCACGGGCAGAAGGGAAACGCTGGACCGCTTTGCCTCCGGCGCGGGCAGATTCTGTGCAGGACTCTGCAAAAAGGTGCTGCTGGCAAACAGCTTCGGCGCGATCTGGGAGCAGGTGCAGAACCGGACGGATGCGCCCGCGCTTTCCGCGTGGCTGGGCATCCTTTGCTATACCATGCAGATCTATTTTGACTTCTCAGGGTATTCCGACATGGCGATCGGACTCGGGCGGCTTTTCGGCTTTGAGCTCCCGATGAACTTCAATTACCCGTATATTTCGCAGAGTGTCACGGAGTTCTGGCGGCGCTGGCATATCACGCTGGGCACATGGTTCCGCGAATATGTCTACATCCCTCTGGGCGGCAACCGCTGCGGCAGGATGAAGCAGCTGCGCAACCTGCTCATCGTCTGGTTCCTGACCGGACTCTGGCACGGCGCAAGCTGGAACTTTGTCCTGTGGGGCCTGTTCTACGGGCTGCTGCTGACCGGCGAAAAATTCTGCTGGGGCAGGGCATTGGCGAAGGCGCCGCGGGCGCTGCGGCATCTGTATGTGATGCTCGCGGTCGTGATCGGCTGGTGCCTGTTTTCGTTCACAGAGCTGCCTGCGCTCGGCTCGTTCTGCAAGGCGCTGGTCGGCGCGAACGGCTTTTCGGAGGTCTGGGCGTGCTATCAGCTGAGAAGCTGTGCATTCGTGCTGGCTGCGGGTGTGCTGTGCTGCACGCCGCTGCCGAAAAAGCTCTGGGAAAAATGCGTTCAGAAGGCGGAGTGGCTGATGCCCGTGCTCTGTACGGCGGCGCTGGCAGTCTGCACCGCATGCCTCATCAACGCGAGCTACAATCCGTTTTTGTATTTCAGATTCTGAAATGCGAAACGCTGACGCCACTCCTCGATTCTGATTGGAGCATACTATGAAACGATCAACGGCAATCATCACTGCGGTCTGCTTCTGCAGCATGCTCGGCGGCGGGCTTGCGGGCTTTCTGCTCAAGCCTGCGAGAGATTTTTCCCCGCAGGAAAACCGCTATCTCACGCAGCGCCCTGCCCTCACGGTATCCGCCCTGTTTTCTGGCGAGTGGAGCCGGCGCTGTGAGGATTATCTGCAGGACCAGTTTCCTGCCCGCGATGCGCTTGTCGTGATGCAGGCTGCCCTGCGCCGCGGCACCGGTCGCCGCGACAACAACGGCGTTTACTTCGGTGATGCACTGGTCAGCACCTTCTGGCAGTATGACAGTCAGTGTCTTGCCAATAATCTCCGTTCTGTCGAACGCTTTGCGGAAAAAGCGGAGATACCAGTGTACTTCATTCCGGTGCCGGATGCCTGTGAACTTCAGCGCAGCAAAGCACCCGGCAGTTATCCTGACTGCGATCAGACCGCACTCGTCAGGGAGATGGCAGCAGCGGTCCCGTCCGCAAAAACCGTCGATCTCATGCAGCGGCTGCTTGCGGCAGATGCGGCTGGAACAAAGCTCTATTATGCGACGGACCATCACATGACAACAGCCGGCGCCTATCAGGTGTATGCGGGAACGGCAGAGACCATGGGACTGGAAACCGCTCCGGAACCGGACTATGAGAAAACGACTGTCACAACGGATTTCCGGGGTACATTGTATCATAAATCCGGTGCGTGGTGGACTTCTCCCGACAGCATCGAGCGATGGAATCTGCCCGGCGTCTCAGCAAATCTGACAATCCTCCCCGCCGGAACGCAGCATGAGAGCATCTACAATGACGAGGCGCTGACCGGCACCGACCCATACAGCTATTTTGCATACGGCAATCAGCCGGTCGAGGTCATCCGCACGAATGCAGAGGGCGGAAAGCTCCTGCTGGTGAAGGACAGCTATGCACACGCGGTCCTGCCGTTTCTCTGTGCGCATTTCAGCGAGATCCACATGGTCGACCTGCGGTATACCCGCGAGAGTATGCTGCGGTATCTTCGCGCGAACGACATCGGCTGTGCCGCCGTGCTGTACCATATCAGCAATTTCGCCGAGGACACAAATCTCGCGCTGCTGGCGGCAGGATGATCCGGCAGACCGGCGTTCCGACAGGCGGATCAACGGGGCATCAATAGAAAAGAAACCGCAGTCTGTAGAAAAAGGTGTTTCCGACGGATTATATCGGGGGCGCAAGCACGCTTCGCTAGGGCAGGGGTACGGAGACAGCGTCCCCGCAAAATGTGCCGCAGGCACATCAATAATACGTTATCGACAAGCTGAAATGAGGGAGCCCGAAGGCTCCCTCATTCGTTTTGTGTTATTTGACGGTCAGCTGTGCCGCGTCGGAATAGGTCTTCGCGCCGTTGCCGTCGGTGATGACGCAGCGGTACTGCCAGTTGTTGTAGGTGGCCTTTGCGTTGATCGTCAGGGTGTCGGTGGCCGCGCCGGAGCCGTTGGAGTTCTTCCAGCCGGAGCCGTTGTTGTACTGCCACTGATAGGTGTAGCCGGAGCCGGGCGATGTGACTGTAAAACTGACGGTGCTGCCGATCGTGCCGGTCACGGTTTCTGCAGCCAGACCGGGCAGGATCGAGAAGGTCGTTGTTACGTTGCCGGCATACTTGCCCTTACCCTCAATGATCAGATAGGCGCTGTTCATGCCCATATTGGTATGGTTCATATAGCGCGTTGTGTAATCGGTGCCGTTGACGAGCACGGTCTCGCCGTCCTTGACGGTCAGATAGCTGTCCATGCTCACTGGGCTGCCCGTGTAGCCGACTGCGGACTGCGACAATAAGACCATTTCCGAAGTCAGGGCAATGCTGGTGTCGATCGTCAGTGCACTGAGCGTATTGTAAGTCACATCCTGGATCTCGCCGTTGTTCAGGACTGCGCCGTTGGGATATGCCACGCGGCAGCCGGTAAGCGTGATGTCGCCGGTGATAGCCGGCGTGTTTGCGGGGGCGGTCGCCTTGAGCTCGGAACCGTCGATCTCCATGCTCGAATCCTTGTGCATGTAGGTCGCGCCGACAAAGCAGCTTGCACCCGCTGTGTTGATGTCGACGTTCATGCTCTGGAACTTCAGCTTGCTGCGGCTGGCACGGATGGCATAACCGCCGTCGGTGCAGGACTGTGTCAGAGTCAGCTTGCTGCTGCCCATGATCGTCGTATCCGCATTGTCGAGCGTGATGATGTTCGCCGAATCTTTCCGCTGGGCATACGCTCGGTGATATACACATTTATTGCAGATTTCGGAAGATAATGCAAGCGGAAAACAGACAGGCGGCACGAAGCCGCCTGCTGTGAAAGCTTCGGAGTACAGGCGGTGCCGCCGCCGTTGATTTGCTTGTATGCTGCTGTTGTTGTGACAAAGTGACGATCGGTTTTTTCGCTTTCCGCTGTCGTACCGGACGTCATCTGTGCATGCCTGCGGTGAGCTCATCGAACAGACCACGCCGCTGATCGGCAGAGCGCACGCAGAATCCGGCATTGATCGGCGCTTGCCCTCCGTGCTGAATCCGGATGGAAATACGGATGTGCAGCAGCATGCGCTGTTCGGGTCGGCGGCTTTGCATGTTGACAATATGCTTGTTTTCATGTATAATAATGACAAGCTGCCCCGCAGTCCTGATCTCAAAGCGCAAAGCAGCACGGGAGTATCAAATGACCACGCAATTTCAGAAGCATGTCCTCCAATGGCATATCACACATCGCTGCAATCTGCACTGCACCCACTGCTATCAGGAAGACCGTGCCGCAGAGCTCACCTCCTCTGCGTACACCGCGCTTCTTCAGCAGTACCTGGATTTCTGCTCTGCCCTTCACTTCAAAGGGCATATCAATCTCACCGGCGGTGAGCCGCTGCTCTCTGCGCAGCTCTTTCCTCTGCTTGACCTGTTTGAGCAGTCCCGCATGACATTCGGACTTCTCTCAAACGGCACCTGCATCACCGGCGCGCTTGCCGAAAAGCTCGCCAGATATTCCGGTCTGCGTTTCGTGCAGGTCAGCATAGACGGCACGCGCGCAACGCATGACGCCATCCGCGGAGACGGCAGCTTTGACCGCGCCTGCGAGGGCTTACGGCAGCTCCGGCGCGCAGGCATACAGACCATGTCTGCGTTCACTTGTCATCAGCGGAATTATCACGAGCTCCGGGCTGTCATCCGGCTGATGCGAAAGCAGAAGGTCGACCGTTTCTGGGCAGACCGGCTCGTGCCGATCGGCGGAAACGCAGAGGATATTCTCACGACCGCACAGTTTCATGAAATGCTGAAAGCACTGACGAAGGAGCATGAACGGCGGCGGCTGTTTTCCCGAACGGATGTGCATCTGAACCGCGCCATGCAGTTTCTGGAGGGCGGAACCTGCTGTTATCACTGTGCGGCAGGCACGACGCTGCTGACCCTGCTTGCGGACGGCACATTGCTGCCGTGCAGGCGGCTGCCGCTCCCGATCGGGAACTGCCTGACAGACGGCGACATGCTGACGCTTTACCGGAACAGCCCGCTGATCGCTCAGCTGCGGAAAGAGGAAATCCCGGAAGCGTGCACGGCGTGCCCGAAGGCGCATCTTTGCAGGGGCGGCGCAAAATGCCTGACCTATGCTGTCACCGGAAAGCTCAGCGGGAAGGATGTCAACTGCGATTATCTCTTCTGACGCAGACCGGAGCGTTTCCGGAATCCATATCAAATCGCTGTATCCACAGCAGAACGGAGCTTCACATGAATCACAGCATCACTTCATTTTTCAGACGTTTTTCTGCGCTGTGCTGTGCCGCGGCATGCAGTGCGGCGAGCGTCATGCCGCTGCACGCTTCTGCGGAAACAAAAAGCTACAGCGTTGACGTTGCTGAGTTTGACATCAGCATCAGCGCCTCGGGCACCGCGACCGTGACCGAAAGCTGGACCGTCACCTATACAGCGGGCAGCTTCACCCGGTTCTATAAGGATATTTTCAATCCCGGCAATCAGCTGGAGTACATTCAGGGCATCAATGTGCTCAGCTGCCATATCAACGGCACGGAGGCCGCGGCAACGGATTCCATTGACCGCGTCGACTATCATTATTACTTTGAGCACAGCGATCCGCAGCTGTATACCGTGCACTGGTTCAAGGCAGCACAGGGCGAAACAGTGCATTATGACATCACCTATGAGATCCCGAACGCAGTCAGGCTCGATGAAAACAACGAAGCGGAATACTGCTACCGCCTGATCGGCGCGAATTTCCCGAAAACCGTCGGCGAGGTCCGCACAAGCGTGCATCTGCCGGATGCCAGTGCGTTCAGAAAATGGACCCTTTCAGGCGGCTCGGCGAGGACGGACGGCAGCACGCTTTACGGAACGGCCAACAATGTCAACGGCGTCTTCAAGCTCCGCCTGTATATGAAGCCGGAATGCTTCGGCACCCTGCAGCGCATTGCCGACATTTCGGTGCCGTCGGGATACAGCGAAAACGAATCCGGTTCGCGCAGTTCCGGACAGAACGAAGGCTTTTCCAGGAGGACGGGCAATTTCTTTCTCGTGTTTTTCGCTGCTGTGTTCTCGATCCCTGTCCTCGCCAGGATCGCATCAGTCTGCAAAAAATCCAAGGCAAAAAAGCTGCTCAAAAAGGACCCCGCCTGCTTTATGCACGCGGCTGAGCGAATCGAGGCAAGCGGCATGCCGTATGTCTGGTACTGCATTTCCGCTGTGAACAAGGGCGTCATCAACAGATACTCCACGCTGTATGCGTTCTATGCCGAACTCATCGACCTGTGCCACAAGGGCTATCTGACCCTGATGAATGACGGCATCCGTTTCAATCCGGTTGATGACAGCAGCGCCTGGGATACTGTGCAGCGCGATCTGGATCATCAGTTTCTCACGCTGCTCTGTCAGCATTTCCCGTTGGAAGACACGCCGCAGGGCACGATGCTCTTTTACGGCGCGATGAAGGAGATCATCGAGGGAAAGACGAATCAGCGGGACAAAAAGTTCTATTCCGATCTGGTGGAATGGAACAGTGCATACGAAAAGGCGGTGCGGAGCAGTCCGCTGTACAAACAGCTTTCACAGAACGGCGGACTGGAGGAATGCAGAATGGATTTTGAACTGTGGCGGAAATACGCTCCGTATCTGAATCTGAAAATCGACGTCATGAGCTGCCTGTCGCTTCTGGAGCGCAGCGGCAGGGTCAATGCATATACAGTGATGCAGATGATGCAGGCAATTCTGAGTACCCCCGCATCATCCAGCTACACAGGAGATGACAGCTATTACTTCATATTTTTTGTGGACAGCAATTACACTTCGGACAGCAGCTCGTCAAGCAGCTCCGGAAGCGGCTGCTCCAGTTGCTCCAGTTGCTCCAGCTGTTCGAGCTGCTCCAGCTGCGGCGGAGGCGGCGCCGACTGACAGCAGTGTAAAAACGGAATATCTGCACAGAAGAAACGAGCCGGGGAAAGTCCTCAGGCTCGTTTCAGCTTGTCGATATAGTATTTTTGATGTGCCTGCAGCACATTTATGTGGGGACTCCGTCCGCAGTGCCCGTTAAAGGGGTTTGAGGTGAGTTTGCCTGCAAACTCGTAACGAAGCGTGCGAGCGTCCCCAATACAATCCGTCGGAGACACCTTTTTCTATAGACTGTAATGAGGGAGCCCGAAGGCTCCCTCATTCGTTTTGTGTTATTTGACGGTAAGCTGTGCCGTGCCGGAGATTGTTTTCACGCCGTTGCCGTCGGTGATGACGCAGCGGTACTGCCAGTTGTTGTAGGTGGCCTTTGCGTTGATCGTCAGGGTGTCGGTGGCCGCGCCGGTGCCGTTGGAGTTCTTCCAGCCGGAGCCGGAATTATACTGCCACTGATAGGTGAGGTTCAGACCGGTCGCCTTGACCGTGAAGTTCACCGCGGTACCGGATGCCGCCTCAATGCTTGCGGGCTGAGCGGTGATCTTTGTTTTGACCGTGAACTTAGCGGGGGAGGAGGTTGCCGTTTTTCCGTTCGCGTCGGTGATGACGCAGCGGAACTGCCAGTTATTGTACGTCGTCTTGCCGTAGATCGTCAGCTCGGCGGTCTTGTTGCCGGATGCGCCGGAATTCTTCCAGCCGTCACCGGAGTTGTACTGCCACTGATACGTCAGGCCGATGCCTGTCGCCTTGACCGTGAATTTCGCCGCTTCGTTGATCACTGCGGAGGTGTTTGCAGGCTGTGCGGTGATCGCCGCCTTGATTTTCAGTGGTGCAACGGAGGCGGGGGTTGTCGTAGCGTCTGCGGCGGTGATGTCGGAGCGGAACTGCCAGTTGTTGTACGTCGTCTTGCCGTAGATCGTCAGCTCTGCGGTCTTGTTGCCGGATGCGCCGGAATTCTTCCAGCCGTCGCCGGAGTTGTACTGCCACTGATACTTCAGCCCTGCGCCGGTCGCCTTGACGGTGAACTTCGCGGCTTCATTGATCGCGGCGGATGTATCTGCCGGCTGTGCGGTGATGGTGGTATTGACCGTGAGCTTTGCTGCGGAGGAGATCGTCTTGGCGCCGTTCGCGTCGGTGATGACGCAGCGGTACTGGTAATTGTTGTAGCCTGCCGCCGTGTTGATCGTCAGGGTATTGGTCTTTGCGCCGGTGCCGTTCGAGGTCTTCCAGCCTTCGCCCTTGTTGTACTGCCACTGATAGGTGAGTCCGGCGCCCGTTGCGGTGACGGTGAAGTTTGCCGCTTCGCCGATCGGCTTGGTCAGGCTTGCGGGCTGTGCGGTGATCGCGGTCTTAACCTTGAGTGTTGCCGCGTCCGAATAGGTCTGGCAGGAGTTTGCGTCGGTGATGATGCAGCGGTACTGATAATTGTTGTAACCCGCCGCGGTGTTGATCGTCAGGGTATTGGTCTTTGCGCCGGTGCCGTTCGAGGTCTTCCAGCCGTCGCCCTTGTTGTACTGCCACTGATATGTGAGCCCTACGCCGGTCGCGGTGACCGTGAACTTCGCCTGCTCGCCGATTGCCTTGCTGAGGCTTG
>JAEEGL017264638.1_pt1 | contig 22923 bp, 21 predicted proteins | sample 9134231 | NCBI WGS metagenome assembly JAEEGL01 (sample SAMN16246548, study PRJNA631951) | gut metagenome | biome: gut microbiome; feature: rumen; material: fiber-attached | host: Bos | place: Iran: Karaj | collected 2018-10 | reverse complement strand
ATTTTCATATAAAATAAAAAAAAATATTATTTGCTATATCTATGATAGAAATTGAAATTAAAGAAAAAATCACTCACCCAAAATTAGCATTTGAAAAAATTAAAAAAATAGGGGGTGAATATTCTCATACTGAAATTCAAAGAGATATTTATTTTAATGGAAAAAGTAAAGATTTTAAAAAAACAGATGAAGCGTTACGTATTAGAGAAATTCCTGATGGTGATGATTTCATTAATATTTTAACATTTAAAGGACCTAAACTAGATTCTGAAACTAAAACTAGAAAAGAAATAGAAGTTACTATTGATAATAAAGAAAATATGACTGACATACTGATTAATTTAGGTTACAAACCTTCTGCAATTGTAAATAAAGTTAGAAGAATTTTTAAATATGATGAATATACAATTACAGTAGACAAATTAAATGAATTAGGTTATTTTATCGAAATAGAATATGTTGCAGAAGATACAAATAATATTGATACCATCCAACAGAATATATTTGATATTTTTAAGAAAATGGACATTACAGAAGGTTTTGAAAAAACATCATACTTAGAATTACTGGAAAAAATAAGATAATATATTAACTAATAAAATAAATATAATGTATATAATTTACATAAATACTATTAAAATAAAAATATCTTACTGAAAATAACTTAAATTAATAAACAATTCATTTACTATTTTCTTTAGTAATATTTAAAATTAACTGAGGGGGAAACTAAAATTAACGATAGATTCGTCAGTATATATAATAAAGAAGTAGATTATAATTTACCAGAAAACATTAATATATACGATACAACACTTAGAGATGGAGAACAAACTCCAGGAGTATGCTTTTCTTTGGATGAAAAAATAGAAATAGCACACAAACTCGATGAACTTGGAATACCCCAAATTGAAGCAGGCTTTCCTATTGTTTCAGAAAATGAAAAGAAATCTGTTAAAACGATTGCTAACGAAGGATTAAATGCAAAAATTATCTGTTTAACCAGGACAAAAAAAGAGGATATTGATGCAGCATTAGACGCTGATGTAGATGGTATAATAACTTTTATGGGATTATCCGATTTACATTTAAAAGTTAAAATGGATAAACCAAGGGATGTAATAAATAAAATTTGTATGGATGCTGTTGATTACGGAAAAGATCATGGATTATTTGTTGCTTTCTCAGCAGAAGACGCTACACGAACAGAACTGCCTAAATTACTAGAAGTATATAAAATGGCACAAGAACATAAAGCAGACAGAATTCATATAGCAGACACCACTGGTTCAATTAACCCATATGCAATGCAATATCTGGTAAGAAATATTCGTAAAGAAATAGATGTGGAAATAGCATTACATTGCCATAACGATTTCGGATTTGCTGTGGCAAATTCTATTGCCGGTTTATTTGAGGGTGCTTCTGCAATATCAACAACAGTAAATGGTATTGGTGAAAGAGCGGGAAATGCTTCATTAGAAGAACTGATTATGGCTTTAAAATTATTATATAATAAAGATTTAGGTTTTAAAACTGAAGTAATATCAGAATTATCCCAAATAGTATCAAAATATAGTAAAATTCCAGTACCGGATAGTAAAGCAATTGTTGGAAACAATGTATTTAGACATGAATCAGGAATACATGTTGATGCAATTGTTAAGGATCCTTTTTCATATGAACCATTTTTACCAGAAATGATTGGAACAAAAAGACAAATTGTACTTGGAAAACATTCCGGTAAAGCAGCAATTGAAGAAAAATTAGATTCATTAAAAATTAAAGTAGATAATGAAAAACTTTTAGAAATTGTAAAACTTGTTAAAGAAGAACGTGAAAAAGGTTTTGACATTACAAACGAAAAATTCGATGAAATTTTATTAAAAGCAAACGTTAAAAGATGATGGTTTAAATGAACATAAGCGAAAAAATTTTAGCCAAAGCTTCAAATATGGATGAAGTTAGTCCTGGCGATACCATAAGTGCAAATATCGATGTTGCAATGAGTCATGATGGAACTAGTCCACCTACAATCAAAGTTTTTGAAAAATTAGCAGATAATGTATGGGATCCTGACAAGATTGTTTTGGTATTTGATCATAATGTTCCGGCAAATACTATGGGTTCTGCAGAATTCCAGCAGGTAGTTCGAGATTTTGCTAAAAAACAAGGAATTAAAAACATTTATAAACAAGGTGAAGGTATATGTCACCAAGTTTTACCTCAAGAAGGTCATGTAAAACCTTCAACAGTAATAGTTGGCGCTGATTCACACACTTGTACCTATGGTGCTTTTGGAGCTTTTTCCACTGGACTTGGAGCTACCGATTTAGCTATGGTATATGCTACTGGAAAAACATGGTTTAATGTGCCTGAATCACTAAAAATCAATGTCAATGGTTCTTTACAAAAACATGTTTATTCCAAAGATTTAATTTTGAATATTATTAAAGAATTAGGTTCTTATGGTGGAACATATAAAAGTTTAGAATTCCATGGAGATACAATAGATAACTTATCTGTAGATGCCCGAATGACAATGACAAATATGGTTATTGAATGCGGTGCAAAAAATGGAATTATGGTGCCAAATGAGGATACAAAAAAATATTTAGCTCAAAGAGGTATTAAAAATTACAATATTACAACACCAGATAAAAATGCAGAATACGAAAAAATATATGACTTTGATGTTGATGATTTAAGACCTCAAGTTGCTTGTCCACATAATGTAGATAATGTTGAAGATGTAGATAAAGTAGAAGGAACAACCATAAACCAAGCAGTATTAGGTTCCTGTACTAACGGAAGATATGAAGATTTAGTTCAAGCAGCTGAGATATTGAAAGGACATAAAATTCATGAAGATGTTCAATTATTAGTATTTCCGGCATCCAGGAAAATTTATCAAGAAGCTATTGAAAATGGAATCATTCAAACATTTCTTGAATCAAATGCGATTGTATGCAATCCAGGATGTGGCCCTTGTCTAGGTGCACATATGGGTGTTATGACAGATGATATGACTTGCATATCCACAACCAATAGAAACTTTTTAGGTAGAATGGGAAGCGCAAAATCATATGTTTATTTATCAAACCCTGCAGTTGTAGCTGCATCTGCAATAAATGGAGAAATAACGGATCCTTCCAATATTTAATTCTCCAAATTCTTTTTTTAAAATAAAATTGTAAAAAAATAGTAAATTAGAATTCATTAATCTTTTGTTTAATGTAATCTAATATTTCATCTTTAGAGTCTTCGTGTGTTAATGCCATATCTATAGAACTTTTTAACCATTCCATAGTATTACCAATATCATAAATAGTTCCTTCAAATGTTGTTGCATAAACATTTTCTTGTTCATTAATAGCATCAGTTAACTGAATTTCTCCACCAACTCCTGCTTCAATAGACTCTAATTTATCAAATATATCTGGTGTTAATATATATCTTCCAGTTATACCCAAATTAGATGGTGCATCTTCCAATTTAGGTTTTTCAACCAAATTATTTACTTTGAAAATATTGTTTTCTATTTCAGTTCCATCAACAATACCATAACGTTCAATTTTTCTTTCAGGTAACTCTTCTATAGCAATAACGGAACCACCATATTTTTCATGAACATCTATTAATTGTTTAGTACATGGCACATCAGAATACGTGATTGTATCACCCAATAAAACAGCAAATGGTTCATCCCCAATGTGTTTTTTAGCACAACTTATAGCATCCCCAAGACCATTTTGTTTTTTCTGACGAACATAAAAAATATCGGCCATATTAGAAATTGATTGAACTTCTGCTAAATAATCTAGTTTACCTTTTTTTTCTAGATTATATTCTAATTCCCATGATTTGTCAAAATGATCTTCTATTGGTCTTTTTCCTTTACCTGTAATAATTATTATATCATCAATACCCGAATTTACTGCTTCTTCAACAACATATTGAATTGTTGGTTTATTAAAAACAGGCAACATTTCTTTTGGTTGTGCTTTTGTAGCAGGTAAAAATCTAGTTCCTAATCCAGCTGCAGGTATAACTGCTTTCATTATTTAATCTCCTTATAATTTAATTATTGAATTTTCGCCTATGACAAAACTTCTTCCTTTAGGATACGTTTTTTTATCTGAGATAATTTGTGAGTTTTGACCTAATAAGCTTTCTGTAATCCGTTTATCTGATCTTATAATTGAATTTCCAATGATAATAGAGGAATCTATTTCTGATTCTATTATTTTAGTATTATCTCCAATCGAAGTATATGGTCCAACATAACCTTTTATTTCACAATTTTCACCAATAATTGCAGGTCCCTTAATAACAGAACCTGATTTAACAATTGTATTTTTTCCAATTATAACTCGACCCTTAATTTTAACATCATCTTCGATTTCTCCTTGAATATCTGTTTTTATTGTTTCAAGGATTAATTTATTGGCATCTAAAACATCTTCCGGTTTTCCTGTATCTTTCCACCATCCATCAACTACAAAAGAATCAACATTAAATCCTTCATCTATTAATTTTTGTATTGCATCAGTTATTTCTAATTCATTTCTCCATGAAGGTTTAATTTTATCAATAGCATCAAAAATGTTATTTTTGAATAAATAAATACCAACAAGTGCTAAATTACTTTTTGGATGCTCTGGTTTTTCAACCAGGTTAATTATTTTACCATCCTCATTTAATTCAGCAACACCAAATTGTCTTGGATCTTCAACTTCCTGTAATAATAAACGTGAGGAATAATCAGATTCATCAAAACCGCTAACGAAATCTTCAATACCTGATTTAAGAATATTATCTCCCAAATACATTACAAAAGAATCTCCATCAACAAAATCTTTAGCTGTTTTAGCAGCATGGGCTAAACCTTTAGGTTCACCTTGCATAATGTATGTAAGATTAACTCCAAATTCTGAGCCATCCCCTAATGCTTCTTTGATTTTATTAGGCATATTCGTTCCCAGTATAATTCCAATTTCTGTGATACCAGCATCACGTAAATCTTCAATTGCATAACAAATAACTGGTTTATTAGCAATAGGAATTAATTGTTTAGGTCCTGTATGAGTCAGTGGCCTTAATCTTGTTCCATGACCTCCCGATAAAATAACACCTTTCATGTAACTCACCTATAAAATATTAAGTTATTAATAAATAAAAGAATAATAAAATTCCTTTAACATAAGGATATCTTTATTTTTATAAGAATATAAATTTTTTTAATAAAAAAATCAATTTAAACTTATAAAAAAAAGAAAGGAATGTAAAATTTATAATTTTAAGTATATATTTTTAATTATCTAAAAACAGTTAAAAATAATATTAATAATTCTTAAATTCATCTTTCAAACCAACAAATATTAATTATTGATTTTTTTTTAATCATTAAATAATATTTTATAGTTTACTATGCAAAGTATAAATATGAAATACTTTATTACTGGAGGTAGTGGTCTTTTAGGTGAAAGACTTGCTACTGTTGCAAAAGAAAATGACGAATTAACATTAGTACATAATAGTAATCCATCAGATAATACTATTAAATGTGACATAACTAACGAAAAAGAAGTAAACAATACTATAGAAAATGAAAACCCTGATGTTATTATACATTGTGCTGCCATGACTAATGTAGATTTATGTGAAGATGAAAAAGAATTAGCATATAAAATAAATGGTGATGGAACCGGCTTTTTAGCTAAAGCTGCGGATAAAATAAATGCAAAAATAATATATGTTTCAACAGATTTTGTATTTGATGGAGAAAGAGGATATTACAAAGAAGATGAAGAGGTTAATCCATTAGGTATTTATGCTAAATCAAAATATGATGGAGAAGTACAATTAAAAAAATATAGTAATGATTGGGCAATTGCTAGAGTAAGTGTACTTTATGGATGGCATAGCAGATTAAACTTTACGACTTGGGTAATTGATCAATTAAAGCAAAATAATGAAATCAATATTGTGACAGATCAGATTAACTCTCCTACCCTTGCAGACAATGCTGCTGAAGCAATATATGCCATTGCAAGAAAAAACAAGCAAGGCATATTCCATACAGCAGGAAACGATGCTATTAATAGATTTGATTTCACAAAAAAAATTGCTGATGCTTTTGATTTGGATGATTCCTTAATAAATCCAACTACAAGTAAACAATTTATTCAAAAAGCACCAAGACCTCGTGATTCATCATTAAATGTTAATAAAGTAGAAAAAGAATTAGGTATTACTATGGAAACTTGTTCTGAATCTCTTAAAAGAATGGCCAATACAGAATAATTTCCAAATAACTATTTTTTTTATAGAAATATTTATATACAATGATAAAGATAGTTAATAATAACCTTTATTTATAAGGTATGTTGGTTAAATCCACTAACATATAATACTATTTTTATATGCGGGGGTGGTCGAGCGGTCAAAGGCGCTAGGTTGAGGGCCTAGTGAGGTAGTCTCTTCGCGGGTTCGATTCCCGTCTCCCGCATTTTCAATTAATTAAACTATACTGTTTTTATTGTGATTTTTAATTCTGAACCATTTTTTAATTCATTTACTAATTTTTTATCCAAATCTTTTGCTGCTTTATTTGAATTAATCATTAAAGTCCTACTACACGTAAAATCACTTTTTCTACAAACCATATCTGTTGGATGATCCAATGTTAATTTTGATGAACCATAACCAATAATTTTATCAGAATAGTTGTCCGTTTCTAAAAATAATTCTATTTTTTCATTATCTGTCTGAATTTGCTTTTTCAATTCTTCAGGCAAATCATTTAAGGTTACATTAGATTTAACTCCGATAATACAGTCACCTTTTAAGGTTAATGTTTTATCAGTTGTTATTTCAAATGTTGATTTATGAAGTGAAGTAACATTTTCATGACCCATTGCTATAAAACTATATTGCATATACTCACCATAGATACTATTAATATTATATTGATTCATCAAATATAAAAAGTGTAATTTATGGATAAAAAAAAGAAAGATAATAAAGGTACTTACTGTTTAGTCTTATCTATGGAAAAAGAATCAAATATTAAGATTGGTGCTAAAGGAAAAATATCATTCAAAAAAGGACACTATGTTTATGTTGGTTCCGCATTAAATTCTTTGACTAAACGCATTGAAAGACATATTTCGAAAAATAAGAAAAAACATTGGCATATAGATTATTTATTGATGAATAAAAATGCACAATTAAATGAAGTGATATACACTTACTCTCCAAATAAAATAGAATGTAATGTAGCTTATGAAATATTCAAAAATTCGGATGAATATATTGAACTTTTCGGTTGTTCGGATTGTAATTGTAGGTCACATTTATATTATTTTAATGTATATGAAAATGCTATAAAAACTAGTATAGAGTCCTACAAAAAAATAGGATATAAACCATATAAATGGTTTAATGATGATTAAACATATTTATGGAAAAAAGTTTCAAATTCTTCAATAGTCATTGGTGTAGGAATTGAGAAAGAATCATTATTAACTATTTTATTTACTAGTTCATTATACAATTTTGATTGATCGGAATCGGGAAACATTTCCAAAACGGTACAAGCATTATATTCACTTTTTTGTACCAAATCACTACGTGGAATAACACTTATTACTTTAGTTGAAATTAAAGAAGCGAATTCAGTTACTATTTCTACCTCATCTTTTACATTTCGACAATTACAGATTATACCGCCCAATTTTCCATTAAGTTTGCGAACACCCTTTGCAATATTGTTTGCTGCATATAAGGACATATATTCTCCACTAGTAACAATATATACCTCATCAGCATAATCTTCACGTAAAGGAACACTGAATCCACCACAAACAACATCACCTAACACATCATATATAACTAATTCAGGATTACTTTTAAATGCGGAAATTTTATCTAAAAGTTTCATAGCAACAATTACACCCCTACCAGCACAACCTACTCCTGGTTCAGGACCTCCTGCTTCAACACATAAAGTATTATTAAAACCTTCAAAAACAACATCTTCAAATAAGGGTTCCTTATTCTTTTTCATTGTATCCAATATTGTTGGTATTCTTTTACCAACTAAAGTCCTTGTTGTATCAGATTTTGGATCACAACCTATTACAAAAGTATCTTTTTCATAAGCTGCAGCCATATTGGATACTGTGGTGGATTTTCCAATACCACCTTTACCATAAATTGCAATTTTTTTAACCATATTTTCACCATTTAATTAAGTAAAACTTTTTTATATACGTGATCATTTTCACGCACAATATTCTCCAGTTTAATTCCAACAGAATCATTAGTTACAGTTTCAACATTTTTTCCGTCAATTTGCATAGATAAAACTTTTTCACTAACACTGCCCGTTTTATTTCCTTGAATGATTATTATATCCCCAACTTCCAATGTATCCCACAATTTAATCTCTGCAACTTTAATTTTTTTATAATAATTTGTTACCTGACCTATGTCAACCTTCTTATAAGTTGCCTGATTATCTAAACTAGTTTCTTTTGGTGTTCTAAAATAAAATCCTGTGTCAAAACCTCTATTAAAAACTGATTTTAATTCATTTTTCCACATAGGAATTAGTGATTTTGATGATTCGTCCCACAAACCATCTTCATATAATTTTATAGCATCAGAATAACATTTAGTAACTGTTGAAACATAATCTGGTGCACGTGCCCGACCTTCTATTTTAAAAGCATCTATTCCAGCTTCAATTAATTTAGGAACATGTTCTATCATACACATGTCTTTTGGACTTAATAGTCTGGATTTTTCTATATCATTACTTTCGGGTTGGGATAATAATAATTGTTTATTCTCTGTGGAATTCAAGACCCATTCTTGTCTACATGGTTGTAAACATTCGCCACAGTTTGCATTTCTATCATAAAAATATGAACTTAAAAAACAACGCCCAGATATTGCAACACACATTGCCCCATGTACAAAAGTTTCAATTTCTATAGGAGACTTTCTTTTAATAACTTTAATATCTTCTAAAGATAATTCTCTGGATAATACTGCTCTGGTTACTCCAAGTTCTTTATACAATTTTAATGCTTCAGAATTAGTTACATTTGCTTGGACACTTAAATGTAAAGGTATGTTATGTTTATTTGCAATATTTAACATACCCATGTCAGAAATAATTAATGCATCGACATCATATTCTTCTAATTTAATTAATTGTTTTTTGTATTTTTCCAATTGATAATCTGAAACAATAGTATTTGTGCAAACATAGAGTTTTTTATCATTGTCATGACACTGCTTAGAAATTTCTTTAATATCATTCAACTCTATATTAGCAACATTTGCTCTCATATTGTAATCAGTTATACCAACATAAATAGAATCAGCATTATTATTTATTGCAGCACTAACTGAACGTTTATCTCTTGCAGGAGCTAATAATTCTACCATTTAAATCACTAAAAATAAAAAAAAGTTTGAAGAATTATTCTTTTTTACCATATAATTCTGGAGGTATAATTGTAGGATATTCTTCAGTGATACAACCTAAACATAAATCTTTTCTTGGTGTACCAATTGATTCAACTAATCCTTCAATACTTATATATCCAATAGAATCCACACCAATTAAATCTCTAATTTCTTCATTAGTTCTATCTACTGCCAATAATTCTTCTTTAGTAGCCATAGCAATTCCATAATAACATGGAGATATAATTTCTGGACAACCAATTAATAAATGTACTTCTTTAGCACCGGCGTCCCTAATCATTTTAATTATTGTTTTTGATGTTGTTCCTCTAACAACACTATCATCTATAACAATAACACGTTTATCTTTTAACACAGACCCTACAGTATTCATTTTAAGTTTAACAGCAGTATCTCTATCTTTTTGGGTAGGCATGATAAATGTTCTTCCGACATAACGATTCTTAATTAAACCTTCTGCATAAGGAATACCTGATGCTCTTGAATATGCTAAAGTAGCAGGAATGGATGAATCAGGAACTGCAATAACTACATCCGCATCAATTGGATATTCTTGTGCTAAGCGTTTACCAACATTTAAACGAACTTCATAAACACTTTTATCAAAGATTATACTATCCGGTCTGGCAAAATAAAGATATTCAAACATACAATTAGCAGTATGATCTGGTGTTGGCATTTTATGACTTTTTTCAATTTTTCCATTTATCTCTAAAATTTCACCTGGTTCAATAGATCTTTCATATTCAATATCCAATGAATCAAAAGCAACTGTTTCAGAGGCTACAACAACAAAATCTTCACTTCTTCCTAAAGATAACGGTTTCATTCCCAATGGATCTCTTACAGCATATAAAACACCATTGATTACTGCAACAAAAGAGTAAGAACCTATTAATTTTTGACAGGTGTTCTGAATTGCATTAATTGCATCTTTTGTTTTGTTATATTCATCTATAATCATATGACAAATAACTTCAGAATCAGTAGTGGATCTAAATTCATATCCAGAAGCCATCAAATCTTCACGGAGTAATTTTGAGTTTACAAAATCACCATTATGTGCAAAAGCAATGATTATATCATCTTCATGTTCTACAAATGGTTGACAATTTTCAACAAGAGATTCGCCAGTAGTTGAATATCTTACATGCCCTATTCCTACATTTCCATTTAAAATATCAATTAAATCTTTATCAAACACATCAGAAACTAAGCCCATACCTACATGTGTATTAATTCGTCCTTCCTTTAAAACACTGATTCCAGCAGATTCTTGTCCTCTATGTTGTAAAGTATATAATCCAGAATATATCCATGAAGCAACATCAACAGATTCTTCATAAGAGTATATACCTACAATCCCACATTTATCTTGCAATTCATCTTGCACGTTTTTTCTCCCCATATAATAAATTAATTAAAATAGAAGTTGAAATACAATAATTAAATACTATAATAATATTTTTAAAATTTAGAATACTTATATTTTCTTAATAATTGATAAGGAGATTAATTATAAAATAATAAAAAAAAAGTTAAAAAAAGATAAAAAATAACTATAAAATATTTTTTCCAACTTCTGCAGCTTGTGCTAATTGGTCTTCTTTTTCATTAATTGCACCAGGAACATTATTGTCTGTTAAAACAACTAAATCCACAGTTTGGAATCCTAAGAATTTAAATGCATTGAATTGTATTTCTAATCCTGCTTTAAAAGCTTCAGGATCGGGTGTTCCTTGAGATAATATAAATGAAACTTTTTTACTAGCAAATTTTTCCATATATGAAGATTGGAAATATGAATATAATCTATCAATGATTAACTTCATTTGTGCATTAATATCAAAGAAATAAACTGGTATTGAGAAAATAATTCCATCTGCTTCTTCAATAGCTTGATAAATTTGAGTCATATCATCATCAATTGCACATTTTCCTTCATGTGCTTTACAATAGTTATCTCCCTGACATGCAGAAATATTTAATTTGTTAGAATCAATGAGTTGAGTTTCTGCACCTTCAGCTTCAGCAGCTTCCAAAGCTTTTTCTAATGCGATTTTACAATTACTTACTTCTCTAGGACTAGTATTAATTCCTACAACTTTCATTTTTTATCACCATATATATGTTTATTAAAAATTCAATATATACATATTGATATATTACTATGAAATCCTTTACATTAAGTGTAATTTTATTAAAAAATTTAGCTATTGTAATTATTTTTTAAAATCCGTTGTTTGGTTAATTAATATTTCAAAAGTTAAATTAATTAGTAAAAACAAAAAAACAACTATAAAATCGTGGAGTTTTGAAACTGTGAAAGTTGACTATGAATGCGCATCTTGTATGTTAAGACAATCTCGTGAAGCAATTGAACATGCAACAGATAATCATGAAAAACGAATGGAAGTAACATTAAAAGTTTTAGAATATATGAATAATAATTTTAAAAAGGATATTAACTCAAACAAGTTAGGTACTGATTTACATCACATGATAATGAAAGAGACAGAAAATAACGATCCATATAAAGAATTAAGAGAAGAAGGTAATCAAATTGCTGAAAGATTAATTCCTATGGTTAAAAATCTTTTTAAAAAAGATAACAGTTTAGAAAACTTCATAAAAATTGCGGTAGCTGGAAATATAATTGATTTTGGAGCATTGGAAGAAAATACTGATATGGAATCATTATTAAAAAAACAAATTACAATAAATCCTGCAATAAATGATACTAAAAAACTTGAAACTGATTTGAAAAATGCAAAAAATATATTATACCTAACTGATAACGGTGGGGAAATAGTTTTTGACAAATTATTAATAAAAAAAATAAAAGAGGATTATGATGTTAACATAATATTAGCATTAAAAGAAAATCCTATCTTGAATGATGCATTAGTATCCGATGCAAAAAAAATGAACTTAGAAAAATATGCTAATATTATTAGTATTGGTGCTTCCTCTGTTGGTGTCGTTAAAGATTATATCTCTGAAGAACTTAAAGTATATATGAATTCTGTAGATTTAATCATTAGCAAGGGTATGGGAAATTATGAAGGTTTAACTGAAATGTATCTCAAAACACCCGTGTATTTCTTATTAACTACAAAATGTAACGTAATCTCTAGAGAAATAGGAGTTCCTCTAAGAAGTCCTGTAATTTTGAAGAAAACTTTAACAGATTAATTAAATTGTTTTTCAAATGAAGATACGTAACTGGATATGATAGTAGGATACGAATTATATAAACCTATCATGTTTTTATCTGATATTTTATTGTTAGAATAATCAGTAAAAACTAATATCATTTCTTTTTTATCCCGAATTAATAGTTGTGCTGCGGGTAAATTCACATACTTTATTTCTGCAGGAATATCTTTTAATTCTTTTTCTAAATCAACTGTTTTATTTTTATATGTAAATTTTTTTACTGCTAATATTTTGACGGTAATACCTTTTTTTAATAGATAAATAATCTGTTTTTTAAATGTTGATAATTCTGATGGTAATATAAAACCTATTCTAAAATAAATTAAGGATTCTGTTTTTTTGATAATAATAGATTGTTTTTGTAAAATATTTTCTTTATCTTCAATTGAAATAATTGGTGTGTTTATACTTGGAAGTTTACTTTCATATATTTTCGAAATATTTTTTTCTAAAGCGTCAATATCATTGTTTATTTGTTTTTGAATCTTTTTTATAGTTTCATTTGGTGGAATCATAATGTACTCAATAGGACGCCCCATTTTAATATTTATCAATCCTTTATCCTGTAAATTTTCTAAAACTGAATAAATTTTAGATCGGGGAACATTAGAATGTTTACTAATTTCATCAGCTTTTCCTGAACCTAAATATGCCAAGGAAATATAAACTTTTGACTCGTATTCTGTTAAACCCATATGTTTTAATGTATTTATCATATATTCCATTCTTTCACCATAATATGTTGTTTCACATATATTATAAAAATACTTTTCTATTTTCACTAACATAGTGACATATTTTTATATATACTCCAAATGAAACTAATACTATAAAAAAATAGGTGATACAATGAATAATAATATGTTCTGTTATCAATGCTCACAAACAGTTAATGCAGAAGGATGTACTGTTGCAGGTGTTTGTGGTAAAAATGAAACATTAGCTAGGTTACAAGACAATTTAATCTTTGCATTAAAAGGAATTGCTGCATATGCTTATCAAATGAGAGAATTTGGAGAAACTGATGAAGACATAAACGCATTTTTAGAAAAAGGATTATACACAACTTTAACTAATGTAAACTTTGATGTTCAAAGCCATATTGATATGGCATTAGAAGCTGGTCAAATTAATATTAAAGCTATGGCTGGTCTTAAAAAGGCACATATTGACAATTATGGTGAACCAGAACCTGTTGAAGTTGAAAAAGGAGCTAGTAAAGGACATGGTATCTTAGTTACAGGACACGATTTAAAAGTTTTAGAAGAATTATTAAAACAAACTGAAGGCAAAGGCATAAATATTTATACTCATAGTGAAATGTTAATAGCTCATGCATATCCTGAATTAAAAAAATATGAACATTTAAAAGGACAATTAGGTGGTTCCTGGATTGATCAAAAAGAAATTTTTGCAAAGTACAACATACCAATATTAGTTACAACAAATTGTGGACTAATAGCATCTGATTCCTATGCCGACCGTATTTATACTTCAGGTATTGCTCAATTACCAAATGCTCCCCACATAGAAAATTATGATTTTTCAGATATTATATCCCAAGCTTTAGAATTACCAGAACTTGAAGAAGAAGAAAAAACATCATATACTACTGGATTTGGAAAAACTACTGTATTATCACTCGCAGATACCATTAAAGAAGCAGTTCTTGGAGGAAAAATAAAACAATTCTTTGTTATGGGTGGTTGTGATGTACCATATAAATCAGAAATGGATTACTTCACAGAATTTGCAAAACAATTACCTGAGGATACAGTAATCTTGTGTGTGGGTTGTGGAAAATACCGATTCAACGATTTAGATTTAGGTGACATTGATGGTATCCCTAGATTAATTGATTTAGGACAATGTAATGATGCAATTGTTGGAGCAGAAATATTAACAGCACTTACAGAATTATTTGATATGGGCTTAAATGATTTACCAGTAACATTTGTATTAAGTTGGATGGAACAAAAAGCAGTTTCAATTCTTTGGAGTTTATTATCATTAGGACTTACAAATATACATATTGGTCCTATTCTTCCGGCATGGGTTGATGAAACCATTTTAAGTGTTTTAGTAGAAAACTTTGATCTTAAATTAGTATCTACTCCGGAAGAAGATATAAAAGAGATATTAGGATAGATATCCTAATAATTTTTTTTTTAATTTTTAGGGTTAGTTGGACTATTTAAAATATCGGAAAATTCAAGATCAGCTTCCCATTTTTCTTTACAATCACATGTAAAATTATCTAATTCTTCAGGAATAACTTGTTCTAAATTAGATTTAATTATAAGACTTTTGAGTTTTGAATTACATTTTTTACAATTATAAGGACCTCTACGTGTACCATAACCTGCAGTATCCATTATCATAGGAATATCAACATTTTTTCGAACTTCTTTTAGAATTTTTATTAAACTCCAAATCCATGGAGGATTATATGAACCTCGTTTCCAAAGGTAATCCATCATAGTTCCACCATGAACTGTTGCAGGACAATAAGCTAATCTTTTAACACCAATTTTTTTAGCATATCTTGCAGATTCTATTGATTCTTGAATTGCTTCTTTTTCAGAAATTAAGATAGGTTTTACCAATAAATAAGCTTTTGCTCTAATATCATAATTTTCTATTGAATTTATTATTGAAACACATCTTTCAAAAGAATTATTGGTGATACCTTTATTAATTTTATTTAATCGAGTTTCTTCATTTGATGTTTCGAGACCTATACCAATCTCAAATATTTTATCTGGAATTAACTGTGCTAAACGAATTAATGAATCTTCATTAATGTATTCTGGTTTTGACTCTACAATTACCTCTTTAATTTGGTCATATTTGTTAAATTCTTTGAAAATATAATTTTGTACTTTTTCAGGAATTTCATTAGTGTTTAAAAAACTACCTGAAACAAATAATTTTATTGCAACATTTTCGTGTGAAGAAATATCAGTTTTATCTAATTGCTTATTCCATTCATTATTGAAAATTTCTATTAAATTATCTTCTGAAATATCAGTTAATGGTGAATCAGCGATATAACTACACATTGTACATCCACCACTTTTTGTTGCCCATTCACAACCGCTTGTTGGTAAAACTATAAAAATAGTATAACCAACTGAATCATATAATCTATCTTCATTAGCCCAACTAGCAGCATAAGCCTGTAAAGGTTTTTTTTCTTTTTTTCTATCACGTTTTTTAATAATATATTCTATAGCATTTTCCCTAATTTCTTTATTTATCTCTTGAACTTTCATAAAACAACAACCTTAATCATATGAATTAATTATATCTCCTAATAATTTTAAAGATTTTACTCTGTCTTTACCTATAGGTGAACCAACTACAAATTCATTAATACCCAAACTATCCATTTGTTCTATTTTTTCTTGAATATTTTCTGGTGTTCCACATACACTAAACGCATTAATCATATTCTCATCAATTAAACTTGCAGCAGTTTTAAAATCATATTTAGACAATGCATCCCTAACTGCAATAGCCACATCTTTAGAAATATTATGGCGTTCAAGAACTATATCCGGTGCACCAGCCATAATAAAAGCTACAACAATTTTGGATTGCTTATATGCTTCGTTAACATCTTTATCTATACTACATGCAGTATAAGCAGCAAAAGTAAAATCTTTTTCAGATTTATTTACTTTTTTTATACCTTCTTTAATTAATGGAATTGCTATTTCAAAATCTTTTGGATTGGAAGCATTGATAAGACATCCATCAGCAACTTCACCAGAACCTTTAAGCATCATTGGCCCTTGAGCTGCCATATAAATAGGAATCTTATTTTCTATTTTCTTAGTTCCATTCAGATATGCTCCCTGTTCTAAAGTTTCACCATTCAATAATTTTCTAATGTTTACAATAGCATCTTTTACTGTTTTAACCGGTTTGTTCCATGATAGATTTAAAGTTTCCATAGTTGCTTTATCACCAGGACCAACACCTAACAGGGCTCTACCTTCAGAAATTTCATTTAATGTTGAAGTTGCAGCTGCAATAGTAACAGGATTTCTTACGTAAGGATTTGATACTCCAGACCCCATTTTAATTGTAGATGTTTCATAAGCAGCAATTGATAATACTTCAAAAACATCACGATTATTATAATGATCAGTTATCCAAACATTTTCAAAACCTATTTCCTCAGCTAATTGTATTACTTCAATAATATCTTTAATAGGTTCATTAGGCAGAAGTTCTAAACTAAATTTCAATTACATCCCTCATAACTGTTAACATATGAAATATTTAAATTAAGATATAATATTATATGTAAGTTATAACTTCTATAATTTATTATTTGGTTATTAAAAATAGTTTTTAAAATGTAAAAAAATTTTAAAAAAAAAGAAAAAAAGATTTGGATATTAATCCAGTTTAGAAATATATTTCGGTATATCTGTTGATTGTTGAACATGAACCCCAATTAACAATATTGTTAAATGTATTTTGGTTTGAAGTGGTATCACATGAATACCATTTTCCGTTCACATAACATTCAACCCATACGTGACCTACAACTAGACCACTTCTGAAATAACAGGTTGCATGGCAATATCTTGCAGGTATATTTGCAGTACGATACATACCGAGTAACAAATGACTTTGGTCAACACAATTACCTAAACCATCTTGTAAAGTTTTTATAGCTCCACGACGAGTGTTCATGTAAAAACTATAATCAGTAACCTTATTAACATAATTAAATATAGCTACTGCTTGATTATAAGTTCCAGATACTCCAGAAACTGCCTTTTGAACAGCATTTTTAATTACTGTGTAATTTACATAACTGTTTTTAGCTGATGCAAGATATTTTTCATATCCTGAAGGCACTGAGTTAGTTGGAGAATAACTTGAAGATGAACTAGAACTACTAGATCCACTTGAACTACCGGAACTACTTGAACTACCTGAATTATCAGAGCTACTTGAACTTGAAGAAGAACCGCTAATCGTTAAAACCGTCACATAATTTGGTAATCTATTATTATTTTTTGTAAAGGATAATGCTTTTGCTAGAGTATAAATAGTATCATTAAAATTTAAATTTACCCCAGAAGTTGCTAACATTACATTTGGAGCTCTTCCATTAGTTTTATAGAAATCAACCAGTCTATAAGCCATTGAAACATAATCATCTTTCTCCAACTCAAAATCATATTTTGTTGTTTGTACATATGATGTTGGTGATGAAAAACCACCATTATGATATGAATTATTATAACTGAGTGCTTGTGCAAACATGTATAATAAATCAGTCATAGAAACCTGATTACCACTCATAGTAACAAAATTTGGCAATCTTTTATTATTTAACACAAAATTATGAGTTGAATTAGCTTTTTCAAGAACTTGTGAATATGTATAAGTAGCTACTGGATCTGCTTGAACTCTCAAAGAAGTATTAGTTCTGACAGAATTTAATCCTGATGATCCTCCATATACAATATCAATAACATGATATCCATATTTTAAATCTGCTTTATATCTACATTCAGCAGTATTATTTATAACATTAACTGTTGCTACAGTTTTACCATTGACCTTAAAAGATACTTTACCACTAGCATTTGCATAACCAGTACCTGTTATTTTAGCATTTAAATATACATTACTACCTTTTTGAACAAATACTAATGAATCTTTTACAATAGTTGGTGTTCTTTTAGTCACTATAAGACTTGATGTAACTTCTTCATAACTAGTAGTGGTTGTTTCACCAATTTTAACTAACAGTGAATAAGTTGAAGCCTTAGTAGGAACAATATAACTTCCAGATGCAACACCATTAACAACTGTAGTAGATAACACAGTTTTTCCATTTATTTTGAAAACTGCTTTTTGACCATTTGCTGAAGATCCATTTTTATATTTAACTTCTGCTTTAAGTGTTACACTAGAAGCAGATGTAGCCGTAATTTTAGACATTGAAACAGACAAATCATGTCGTTTAATTGTCAATGAAACATTTTTCCTACCAGTCAAGGAAGTAGAAGTCTCACCCACTATTATTTCCAAAGGATATGTCTTAGCACTATAGTTTGGAACTACATAATTAGTTGAAAAACTACCATCTGATACTGTAGTATGAATAATTGTTTTACCATTAAGCTTAATGGATACTTTAGCATAATTTAATTTTTCACCATTTTTATAAGAAACATTTGCTTTAATATTGATTGTATTACCAGAATATGCTGTAATAGAATTTGAATTAATGGATACTTCTCTCTTAGTAGTCGTGGAATCTGCTGATTTGACATTAGTATTATTAGTTAATGACTGTTTAGTAATTGTATTTTCACTTGATGGTGAACTTACATTTGTTATAGTTTCATATTCATTGCTTACTTTATTTTCTATAGAATTTGATTCTATATTGGTAACACTCTTAGTTATTGAATAATCATCAATATCCTGATAATTAGCATCATTTATAGCCGAACTATCAGCATCAGTATCTGCAGCAGCCAATGCTGAAATACTAAATAATATTGAAACTAAGAGAACCAAAATCAAACTTCTCTTAATCTTACCGCCTCCTATAATAAACCAAAAATTAAAATTTAATTTATTTTTAAAAGCTTAATTGTATGAAAGATACAATTATTTTTGGCCTATTTTTGATAGTAATCAATTTTCAATAAATTAATAAGCTATGAAAACAAGAATCTATACAATTCTTATCTTTAACTTATATTGTTATAACTATTTAAATATATAGTACAAACATTTATATAGAAGTAGTATTTTAAAAAAAAATAATAATAATTTAACTTAATTTTAAATATATTTACTTAAAAATAAGTATTATTTTATATTATTTAATATAGAAAAAAGTAAATATAATTGTTTTAAAAGAAATAAATAAAAATAAAATGAATTGACCAAAGTTTTCTATAAATAATAAAAAAAATACACACAATAAATTATAGAAAAGTATATTAATAACTTTAAAGATATGTTATATTGTACTTGTAGTACAAGATGTTAGTCCCATAGGGTAGTGGCAATCCTCCTGGTCTTTGGAACCGGGGACAGCGGTTCGACTCCGCTTGGGACTACTAATTATTTTCTAATTTTAAAAAATATTTTATATTACATTAAACATAATTTAACATAAATATAAGGAGTTTAAATTATGCCTTATCAAGATCCTATAAAAGAATATTTAGATGAAGATCCAGAAAGGAGAGTAAAATTATTTTATATATACACGAGAATAATGATTGTATCTACTTTTTTAATAGCCTTTGGTGTAATTGTATATATATTACTGACTTTTGGAATTATTTAATTAAATTCGCATATATTTTTTTTCTTATGATTTCAGATTTAATCATAGCATTTTCAAGAATTCTATCAGAAATTAATATTGTTGATATTGGAAAACCTTTTTTTATAATATGATTTTTAGGAGATATATCTTTAATATAAGAATCCTCACTTAGATTATATTTAGCATCTTCAAAAGAATAAGGTACTAATTTTATTGTGAATTTTTGTAAATTGGGAATATTTACTTTAATATCATTACTCGCATCTATATGTGCCTGAGCAAGATTCATATCAAAACTATTTTCTATACATTCAAAAGTACCTTGAATTCTAGGATTAACTTCAATAACATATACTTTATTTTTTTGTAAAATAAAATCAATACCATTAGAACCCAATAATTTATACATTTTAGAAATTTTTGTAGAAATATTAATTAATTTAGGATTTGAATTTATTAGAGGAGTAATATTTCCACAATAAAGAAACTCAGGAGCACCCAACATTTTTGAACCAATAATCTGTTCAGAAGTTGTTACCATATCAATCCCATGATTTTTATATGATAAAAAAGAGCTACTAACGCTATCTCCTTTAATATATTCCTGTAGTAAAAATGGTTCAACAGTATTAATATTTTCATTAAAATATTTAATTCCTAAACCACCAGTACCCTTAATAGGCTTAATAATAAATTTTTTATCAGGATAATTTTTAATGATTTCGTTAGCTTCTTGAATAGAATCCAATTTATAAGTTAAAGGCATTAAAAAATTTTTATGTAACTTTTTATACATCTGATATTTGTCAATGATGTTATTATTTTTTTTATTACCTATTATTTTTGAACTTGGAAATCTACCTATATTAACATCACTGGTAAAAATAATATAATCCACTTCATTTACATAATTTAATGCTAAATCTTCTATTAATGTTAAATCAAAACTATCAAAATATGAAGGAACAATCAATTTATCCACATACTTTTTTTGATCTTCTAATTCAAAAAAACTAGTAGCATATACTATATAACCCAATTCTTTTAATGATTTTGATACGGCTCTAGTATTCGAACCGACAACTAAAATTTTAGTAATAATAATACACCTTATTAAAAATTATACAATAAATAAAATTAGTAATTTAATTAATATAAGTGTTTTGAAAAATAGTTTTATATAAAAATATAGAAAGGTTAAAAAAGAATAATTAAAGGAAATCCTATAATTATTCAGATTCTCGAGCATCCATATTACGTTTAATAACTTTAAGTTGTACGAATTGTTCCCTTTCCATTTCCTCTAAACGCATTTCAATAAATGAAATGGTGTTGTTAATACGAGGAATCATTACATGCTCTAAAGCATTAACTCTTCTTTTTGTTGCTTCAACTTCTTTTGCTAACATAATAATGGTTTTTTCAATTTCACCAAGTTCAATGATAATCTTAATAGATTCTTCAAATTCTTTAGCTGCAATATCCAAGTTTGCTGAAGTTCCAGCAAAACCGTAACCTCTACTTATTACATCATTGTGAGTTGATTTACTTTTTACAACAGGGACAGAAACACCCATAATACTTCTAGAACTTATATCTAATTCGATAGATTCTCTAACTGATAAAGCTGCACGTTTAACTGCCATATCTCCCATGTCTATTTGAGCTTTGTTTAATTCAGCGTATGCAATTGCTAATTTTTTTTCAACTTCATCCCTAGAACCTTGAACACGATCTAGAATTTCAAAAAACTCCTTAATTAGAGCGTCTCTTTTTTCTTTAAGAAGACTATGACCTTTGGTAGATAATTTAGCTCTGTCTTTTAGATTAAGAAGTTCCATACGTGTTGGATTTATTCCATCTAATTTTTCTCCTGCCATTATCTAGCCTCCTAATCTGATATATTTCCATTAAAGATAGTTGAAAAATGAAACTATTCTTCAGCAGCTTCTTCTTCAGCATCTTGAGATGGTAAATATTTTTCAACAAATTCGTCTTTAACACGTTTGAGTTCAGTTTTAGGTAAGATAGATAATAATTTCCAACCTAAGTCAAGAGTTTCTTGAATAGATCTATCTTCATCGAGACTTTGTCTGATAAATTGATCTTCAAATGCGTCTGCAAATCTTAAGTATTTTAAATCGTTTTCAGTTAAAGCTTCTTCCCCTACTACTGCAGTTAAGTCTCTTAAATCACGACCTTCTGCATATGCAGCATATAATTGGTCAGATACTCCACTGTGGTCTTCACGAGTACGATCTCCACCAATACCCCCACTCATTAACCTTGATAATGAAGGAAGTACGTTTACTGGAGGGTAAATACCAGTTCTGTCTAATTCACGATCTAATACAATTTGACCTTCTGTAATATATCCAGTTAAGTCCGGAATTGGGTGAGTAATATCATCTTGAGGCATAACTAAGATAGGCATCTGTGTAATAGAACCATCTTTACCGTTGATACGTCCTGCACGTTCATACATCTGTGATAAGTCAGTGTACATGTAACCTGGGTATCCTCTACGACCAGGTACTTCACTACGTGCTGATGAAATTTCCCTAAGTGCTTCACAGTAGTTAGTAATATCTGTAAGAATTACTAATACGTGCATACCTTTTTCAAATGCAAGATATTCTGCAGTTGTTAAAGCCATTTTAGGGGTCATAATTCTTTCAATAGCAGGGTCATCTGCTAAGTTCATGAATACTGTTACTCTTTCAAGAGCACCAGTTTGTTCAAACTCGTTCATGAAGAAGTTTGCTTCTTCGTGAGTAATACCCATAGCACCGAAAATTACTGCAAATTCAGTATCTTCTGTAAGTACTTTTGCTTGTCTTGCATTTTGAGCTGCAAGTTGGTTGTGAGGTAAACCT
>JAEEGL017109155.1_pt1 | contig 22924 bp, 17 predicted proteins | sample 9134231 | NCBI WGS metagenome assembly JAEEGL01 (sample SAMN16246548, study PRJNA631951) | gut metagenome | biome: gut microbiome; feature: rumen; material: fiber-attached | host: Bos | place: Iran: Karaj | collected 2018-10 | reverse complement strand
CGATAAAATGAAGCCAGGGGTTTTAATTTATAATCTTGGTTCGGGCAAGACGACTTCTGTTCTCGAAATGGTTGAGGCTTTTGAAAAAGCTAGCGGAAAAACGCTAAATAAAAAAGTGGTAGGTAGGCGTGATGGGGATCTAGCAGAGTTTTATGCGGATCCGAGCAAAGCAGAGCGGGAACTAGGTTGGAAAGCAGAATTGACGATAGAAGATGCGATGCGCGACACGCTGAAATTTTTGGATAAGAATTAGCTTTTGGCTCTGATTTTAGAACGGTAAAAAGATATTCGCCAACGAAGTAGGATGATTTTGAGCCAGAATAATTCCTGAAAACTAGGATTTAGGCCAACCCAAGATTTGAGATAATTGTAAGAAATTTGCCAATTTTGCCAAATAGTGGCAGTTTTTTTGATAGTGCTTTCTGGCGAGCCGAAATTATAAATGTAAAGTGGCTCTTTGATGAATGAAATTTCTCCAGTGCTTTTTTTGAGATATTCGAGGACAAATTTAGTATCTTCAGCGAAATTAAGCGATGTGTCAAAACTGATTTCTTTAGCTAGATTTCCTTTATAGAGCTTATTAACGGAGGAATATAAACGTCCATCTTTTGTGAGCAAGCGGAGGATGTAGGATTTAGATGATTCATTTTTTCCTTTTTTGATGATAGGGGAGAGGTAGAGGTATTCTGTGCGCTTGCCGTTCAGAAAATCCCTACGCATACCACAAATACTAAGAGAAGTTTTACCGTCTTGGTAAGGTTTTAAGAGTTTTTCGATAAAGGTCTTTTCAACTTTGTCATCAGAATCGATAAAACTAATATACTCTCCTTTGGCGATTTTTAGCCCTTGGTTTCTGGCGGCAGATTGGCCTTGATTTTTTTCTTCTATAATTTTAATCCGATGGTCTTTATTTGCATATTCTTTAATGATTTTTGACGAATGGTCAGTAGAACCATCGTTTATGAGGATAATTTCGAGGTTGTTATAAGTTTGATTAGTAACAGAATCAAGACAAGGGGAAAGAAGCTTTTCGGAATTATAAATCGGAATAATGATGGATACTAATGGTTTTTTGATGGATTGACTATTTGGTTGCATTAATTTGAGGTTTCTTCTTCGGTGACGGTTTTTTCTTCTTCAGCTTCTTCTTCAATGCCAAGAACTTCGTTGATTTTCTTTTTAGCAAGCTTGATGGATTCTTCGTCTGGGAACATGACGGAAAGTTTTTGAGCTGGGTAACTATAGGTTGCGGCGCTGCCAGTTTTGCCGTCTAGATTTTGAGTTTCAACGGTCCAAGTGGCCATTTCATCAAGCTGATTCTTGAAGAATTTAGTGACATCATCCATATTGAAACTGGTCTCAAAAGTGCCTTCGAGGGCAGCTAGAATGTCTGAATAGCTAGAAAGAAGAGTAGAAGAATTGGTGATTTTATCAAGGATTAAGCTGATAACTTGCTCTTGGTTTTCACCGCGATGACGGTCACCAGTAGAGTAGGCATGGCGTTCGCGAGCGAAGGCGAGAGCACAGCGGCCTTTAACTGGATTGGCGCCTGGCTTGAAGACACAACTACGATCGGTCCAGCAGCTGAATGAATAATTTACGTCTGAATTGATGGTGATGCCGCCAATGGCATCAACTAAGTTTTCAACGAAATTGAAGTTGACGCGAGCGTAAAAATCAATCTTCATGTCTAAAAGATCTTCGATGGTGGCTTTGCTGAGCTCAATTCCGCCAGTGGAGCCGGCATGGGTGAGTTTATCACTTAAACTGTTTTCATCGGTGCCGTGGAAATGAACGTAATAGTCACGAGGAATAGCAACTAATAGAATTTTGTGTTCTAGGGGATTAATCACGGCAACAATATTTACATCAGAAAGACTACGGCTAGGAAGGGTACCGCTTCTAGTATCAATACCAGATAGGTAAATGGCAAATGGAGTTTTAGTAACGTCAATGCCGGAAGTATCTTCTGCGTCAGTAACGACGTCAAAAGTTCTGATAATTTTGAATTTGTCTTTATACATGTCGTTGTCAGCTAAGAAAGCTTCGTATGTGCCAGCATTTAAGGAAATGACGTGGTTATTATCCTCTAGGCCATAGCTGAAGAGTTCTAGAATATTATCAGTAAAGATTGCATTCGCACCAATTTGTTCTTTCATAGCTTCCTCAACGAGGAGAGAGTCAAGCATGAGATCGCGATAAGTTTGAATTTCATAATCATTAAGATCCGATTCTTCATTTAATTCTGATTCATTGGCAACTAAAACATTGTAGGTGCTAACATTTTTATCGGTGCCAAAATTCGAGAAGAAATTGATAGTATCGTTGATTTTGAGGAATGCAAAAACAGAAGCAGCGATATATACTATTGATAGAACGAGAGAAATACTCTTACAAAGAATTGGTTTCTTTTTGAAAAACGCAAGGAAAAGATTAAGCGCTGACAAAAGGACTAAACCAACAATTAAAATAACTAAGAATTTAGTAGGTAGAATATTGAAACGAATAACATTTACCAGTAAAGCAATAAAGCCAATTATGGAAAGAAAAGCAAGAGTTTTAGTAAAACGACTAAAGAATTTGTGAGATTTTTTGGTTTTAGTTTTCACGGCTGGTTCCTCCTGGGGTGTGGTATTTGATTCTTCTAGCTCGGTGGGAATCTGGGATTCTGGAGTGGCCTCATTGATTTCGACGACGTCGATGCTTTTTTTAGCTGGAGAAGTCGAAGCCTTTTTGGCGGAAGGTTTACGTTTTTTAACTGGTTTAACTACATCTGTAGTTTTTACTACGGTTTTCTTTTTCTTTTTAGTAGTAGATTTAGTCGTTTTTTCCATAAATAATATTATAACATATTGTTTTTAAAAAGAAATCGTTTAAGTATAGTATAATAGTAGAATGAATAGTGTGGATGCGAGTGGAACAGAGATAAAGGTGGTTATTGCGTCGCATAAAAAATACATGATGCCTAGAGATGATTTATATTTGCCACTTGAAGTGGGGGTGGATTTTCATGGGCGAAAAACAGATTATCGAGGCGATAATGAGGGTGTGAATATCTCTCAAAAAAACGATGGTTTTTCAGAACTGACAGGCTTATATTGGGTTTGGAAGAATTTAAAAGCGGATTATAAAGGCTTGGTGCATTATCGTCGGTATTTTTCAATGGATAAATTTAAATTTGGAGATGCGAAGAAGAGACTTAAGAAGGTTTTGACTAAGAAACAAGCGATAGAATTACTAGAGGAATCTGATGTAATTTTACCAAAAAAGAGGAATTATTTGATTGAAAATTTGTACGATCATTATGTACATACAATGCATAAGGAGCCGTTAGATTTAACTGGCAAAATAATTAAAGAAAAATATCCAAAGTATTACAAAGAGTTTTTGAATTTACATAATAGAAAAACGGCACATATGTTTAATATGATGATTATGAAAAAAGAAATTTTTGATGATTATTGTAATTGGTTATTTGATATTTTGTTTGAATTAGAAAGACAAGTAAGAAAAGAAGGGCTGGAATATAGTGGGTTTCACGCAAGGTTTTATGGTAGAGTTTCGGAGCTACTTTTAGATGTATATATTCGGACTAATAAAATTGAATATAAGGAAGTGCCAGTAATATCGATTGAGCCAGTGAATTGGATTAAAAAAGGCGGGAGCTTTTTGAAGGCGAAATTCTTCGGGAAGAAATACGAGGAGAGCTTTTAATGGCGGATAAGAGAGAAAAAAAGAATCCATTGATTTCGGTAGTTATTCCTGTATATAATGTTGAAAAGTATCTCTGTCGTTCAATTGATTCTGTAGTGCAACAAACGTATAAGAACCTTGAAATAATATTAGTCGATGATGGCTCAACAGATGGCTGTCCTGAAATATGTGATGAATATGCTAAGAAAGACAATAGGATAAAAGTTATACATAAAGAGAATGGTGGGCTTTCGGATGCGAGAAATGCTGGAATTAGGGAAGTTCATGGTAGTTATGTTGGGTTTGTAGATTCTGATGACTGGATTGCTTTAAATATGTATGAGAATCTTTTAGATTTGATCGAAAAAGCTCATGCAGACATTGCAGTTTGTGGCGTTGTGAGAGTTGAGGAAGAAAAAGAAATTATGCAGCCAAATAAAAGAATAATAGTTTTGAATCAAAAAGAATATATTGAGAGATATTTTAAAATAAATTCTCAAGTTACCGAGTATTATGCGTGGAATAAGCTGTATAAAGTATCACTTTTATCAGAAGATCAATATCCAAAAGGTTTGACAGCTGAAGATGTTTTTGGTACCTATAAAGCAATTTTAAAAGCAGATAAAATTGTGCTGACGAATCAAATGTATTATTATTATTATTATAATGCTAATAGCATTACTGGACATTTTTCAAACAAAGTGTTTGATCAAATAGAAGTTTGGGATAAGGTGGTAGAGTATACGAAACAGCATGCTCCAGAGTATTTGGAATACGCGGAGTTAAATCGAAAACGAGCTCCTTTGAATATTTTGCATAGATGTTCTCTTAGCGAATCTACTTCTGAGTTGAGGAAAAACAAAAAGGTTCAAAAGCTATTGAAAGAGTTGAAGAAAAATGAAAAATTTCTTTTAAGATCCCCGATTAGATTAAGTAGAAAAATAGCTATTTTCTTGTATTGTCGTAATTATTTTGCTTTTTCGAAATTTTTAAGTATGGTAAAATTTAAGAATGCGTAATTTGTGTGGGTATTTTTTTAAAAAGAAAGTTAAACCATTAACCGAATTTGAAATTGTTGTAATGGTGATAGCATTAATCTGTTTTTTTGAGCCTCAACTCTTTAAAATTAGTGATGCTCCAGCAGAATTATTGTTTATTGATAATTGCTATAAAGTTCTGAAATTGCTTTTTGGAACTATATCTTTGGTAATATATTTGCGTAAAATTGGTTTAAGTAAATTGTTTTTAGCGTTGTTAGCTTTTCAAATGGTAACAACTATTTCTACGTTCGTGAATCAGGGCAATTTGATAAGATTTATCGGGCCAGCTACTACCACTTTATTCATGGTGGCTATAACTGAGGCCTTAGTAAAAACACATAATTTTTTCAAAATAGCGCCTGTTTTACTTTGGTATTTTAGAATTCTTTTCACTATTAACTTCCTTTCAATACCGGTGGTTGGTGCTTTAAAACAAAATGGTTTTACACCTCCATATTTTTTGGGTATTGATAACAGATGGATCTTCACTTATTTTCCGTGGGTTTTGCTTGAATTATTGTATTCGCTGAAAAAAGAAAACTCAATTAATAAATCTGCTATTTTAGCTTGGACAGGCTCAACTGTGACACTTTTTTATACTTGGAGTGCGGCAGCAGCAATATGCCAATTATTATGGTTGATATTGCTTTTCCCGAAACTGAGAAAATTTTTAACAAGTACAATTTATCCATTTTTTGCAGTAATTATCTTGGATTTTAGTATTACAATTTTTAGAGTACACCTTTTGTTCAGGTGGGTTTTATCTAGTGCTGGAAAAGGGATGACAATTTCAGGAAGAACTTTCTTATGGGATGGTGTCTTAAAGAGTTTTTGCAGACATCCAATATTTGGACAAGGTATGCAGTCTACAGAATATGACAAAAATTTTTTTGCTTCCACCCATGATTATGAGCTTCCATATCTATTCGTCTCACACGCCCACAATTCAATAATGACCATTCTTTATCGTTTCGGTATTTTTGCAGTGCTAGTTTATCTATATCTTTATTACATTTGTTTTAATTCGCTTGTAAAGAATAAATCTTCTTTTGCATCAGTTATTTATATTGCTCTGATTATTGCTTTGGTTTTGTCAATTTTTGATACTTTTGATTGTGCAGGATTGTATATGGCTATGGCGCTCGCCTATTCCGTCCGATTGGTTGCAAAGCACGAATAATATAGCTGGTTTTGCTTTTCAAGATATGATAAAATAATACAATGTTACTATTCTGTGAACAGTTGAACATGTGGAAATTTTTATGAATATAAATAGTAAAGTAAAGAGTTATTTTAAAAAAGACGGAATAATATATTTGTCTTTAGGGATGGTATATCATTTTTTTAAATACATCAAGATATATTTTTTTCAATGTTTGTTTAGGCTATTTAAGATAGATGATAGAAAAATTGTAGTAGATAATTTTTGTGGTAGAGGATATGGAGATAATGGAAAAGCAATAGTTGAAGAGCTGTTGAGGGGAGATAATAAAATAAGGATAGTATGGATGGTGAAGGATAAGAGGACGAACGTTCCTAATGGGATAACTAAAGTTAAATATGGGTCGGTGGCTAGCCTTTACGAGCTATCTACTTCGAAAATCATAATAGATAATTGCAGGGCAGAATATTTTGTATTAAAGAGAAAAGGACAGTACTATATCCAAACCTGGCATGGCAGTTTAAGATTAAAAAAGGTCGAAAAAGATGCGGTTTCTTCTCTTAGTAAGGATTATGTTCGAAGAGCCAAACGAGATGCGAAGAATACTGATTTAATGTTGTCTGGAAACGATTTTTCGTCTAAGCTTTACAGAAAGGCATTTTGGTATAATGGTGAAATTTTGGAAAAAGGTATACCTAAGGATGATATTTTAATAAAAATGGGAAATGATCAGAATGAAATTGATAGACTAAAAAGAAAAATTGGCTTGGTGGACGAGAAGATACTTTTATATACTCCTACTTTTCGTGGAGATAATAGTATAGATTGTTATAATATAGACTATAGTAAATTAATTAGTGCACTAAAAAAGAAGTGGGGAGGAGATTGGAAAATTATAGTGAGATTACATCCAAATATTTCTTCAAAGTCTTCTGAGCTTAATTTACGATCTGATAATGTAGTAGATATGACTGATTATCCAGATCTTCAGGAATTAATGCTGATTTCGGATATTTGTATAACAGATTATTCTGGCGTAATGTTTGATTTTTCTTATATGAAGAGACCTGTTTTCTTATATACGACAGATCTCAAAGACTACTATGATAATAGGGGTTTTTATTTTGATATAAAGAAATTACCATACCCAATAGCGCAAGATGACGATGAGCTAATTAAAAATATTGATAGTTTTTCTGAAAAAGAATACCATAATAAACTAAAGAGTTTTTTCGAAAAAATTGGACTACATGAAAGTGGGTACGCTTCAAGAGAAGTAGCTAAGATAATAAGAAAAAAAATGAAAAAAGGAGTATAATAGGGTTATGAAAGATGAAAAAATAATTGGTTATACTGCCGGGGTGTTTGACCTTTTTCATATTGGACACTTAAATTTATTGAAGAACGCGAAGGGCCTTTGTGATAGTTTGGTTGTTGGTGTAACTGTAGACGATTTGGTGAGATATAAAGGAAAAGATGCAGTTGTGCCATTTGAGGACAGGGCAGAGATTGTGAGGGCCTGTAAATATGTAGATGCAGTTGTTCCTCAATATGATATGGATAAGCTAGCAATGTGCAAAAAAATAGGAGCAAAGAGGTTATTCGTAGGTGATGATTGGTATGGTACTGAAAAGTGGCAAAAATATGAGGAAGAGTTTAAAAAGGAAGGAATTGAAATAATCTATTTTCCTTATACTAGGAAGACTTCATCAACGAAAATTCAAGAGACTTTGAGACAAAAAGAACGCCAGCTGGAAGATGAAGAAGAAAATTAGGAAATCCAGAGTATTTGAAAATACGATATTATTGTATATTTTGACTTTTTCGAGCTTCTTTTTTAATTTTATAACAATTCCGTACCAAACTAGAGTACTTGGACCAGATATTTATGGAAAAATTGGTTTTTGTTTGGCTACATCAATTTATTTTAAGTTGTTTTATGATTTTGGTTTTATTTTATCAGCAACAGAAGATGTTTCAAAAAACAGAGATGATAAAAAAGAACTTTCGACAATTTTATCTACTGTAAACGTCCTAAAGGTCATTTTCGTGGCCATTAGTATAATTCCACTCTTGATTATCATAAATACTGTTCCGGTGCTACAAGATGATAAAATGTTGTTTGTTTGGTTTTTTATTTATGTTGCAATAGATTGTTTCGAACCGGATTTTTTGTATCGCGGGATAGAAAGAATGCGAGCAATTACAATTCGCAATGTAATCGTAAAGGCATTTTTTACAATAATGATTTTTATATTCTTGAAAGATGCCTCTCAGTATTACTTAATACCGATTTTTAATATCGCGGGGGCTTCTGTAGCTTTAGTTTTAGTATATTGTGATGTTATTAAAAGATTAAATGTACATAATCGTAAAGTGAGAATGAAGGAAGTAAAAAAGACATTTGATCGTTCGAAGATGTTTTTCTTGTCTAGAATAGCTTCTACATTGTATGGTGCTACGAACACATTTATTTTAGGACTTGTTTATCCGTCTGGCCCAACACTGGGTTACTATACTAGTTCCGAGAAAATATTAAGTGCTGGTAGACAAGGCATGACACCAATTTCGGATAGTTTGTATCCCCATATGGTAAAGACGAAGGATTATGGCTTAGTGAAAAAAGTTTTAAAACTATTAATGCCGTTTATTGTTATAGTATGTGTATTATTGTTCGTTTTTGCAGAAAAAATTTGCGTAATTGCTTTTGGGGATGAATATATTGGCTCTGCGGTTGTGCTGAGATATATGACTCCAATTATTTTGATGACTCTACCAATTTATTTATTGGGATTCCCAACTATGACACCGCTTGGAATTAGCAAGAAAGCTAATTTATCGGTAATATATGCTTCAATATATCATATCGCTGGCATTGGATTGTTATTTTTGTTTGGTATACTAAACCTAGATTCAATTTGTATTTTGTCTATTACTACTGAAGCGTTTGTCTTGTTACTGCGAGTTTTTTACATCATGAAGATAAAAAGAAAAATGAAGTGATTTTTCAAAATGGTGGTTGAGGTGGAAGTGGGGATTTGTGGTTTTTGGGTGGGATATAATTAAGAATTTGTTGAGTTAGTTGACTTATTAATAGGGCTATTGGAATGAATAATAAAGTGAAAAATAGCAGTTGAGTAATACTTTCTGGAATAATGTGTAAAATGTCGAGAGTGGTTTTTAGAAGAATAATGTGGATTATATATGATTCTAATGAAATTTTGCCAACTGATTCAAGGAGTTTTTTGGATTTAGGACAACTAAATAACTCGAAAAAAATGATAATGAGTAAAATAGTGCTTATCGCTAGGATGGTATAATATGTGCGATTGCAAACTTGATATAATAAAGTGATATTTTTTATGTTTAAAAAAGTGAAGACTGAATCGCGGATGAGAAGCAGGGAGAGAGAAGACAGGACTGTAGTTTGTTTTATAGCTTTCTTTTCGTAAACCCTTTTTGCTAGGAGACAACCTATGAGAAATGGGATTAGTCTGACTAACGCTATCTCATATGACTGGTAAAAGCTTTCAAATGTAATGCTTAGAAAACAAAGGAAGGCAAAGTAAACTGGTATGAAGGCAATAATAAAATACGATTTATTTTTTTCAATTAGTCTATAGATTAGAGGATAGATTAAATAACAAATTGCAATAAAATGAATAAACCAAAATTGCCCTCCCTTGTAACCTATTATGGTGGCTTGGTTGATAAAGTAGGAAAAATCTCTGTTGTTGTAAATAGTCCAAAAAATGAGCCAAGGAATACATACTAAAAAATAAATTTTAAAAATTTTGCTAAACCGTTTCTTATAAAAATTTAGGATATTTGTGCCATTAGTTTTTTTGAGAGAAAAATATAGACATACTCCGGACATAATTAGAAAAATATCGACCCCTACACTACCTGTTTGGAAAAAATGTATTATGGCTGGATGGAATTCTTGGGTGATATTGGGAAAGTATCCAAAGATATGTAGAACTATGATCCATATTGCTGAGAAGCCGTATATAATATTGCGATATTTACTAAGGTTCCCCCAATTGAAAATAGAACTAAAACGGTCTGCCATATTATATATTATAATACATTTTTTTGTTGTAACTTATTTAGCGCCTGAGTTTTTAAATATTGAGGAGAGAGTCATGAAGACGATTTTGGTGTCTAAGAGAAGAGAACGATGACTAATGTAATAATATTCTAACTCGAGACGTTCTTTGTAGTTTTTGAGACTGCGACCATTGACGGCCCACCAGCCGGTGAGACCGGGTTTGACAGACCAGTATAATTTTTTGTCGCCATGGTGCTCTTCTAATTCACCAGGTACTAGAGGGCGTGGCCCAATAATAGACAATTTGTTAAGAAGGACGTTTATAAATTGGGGAACTTCGTCGAGAGAGCTTTTTCTTAGGAAACGGCCAACTCTGGTAATGCGCGGGTCGTTACTAATTTTATGGAACTTATTCCACTCTTTTTGATATTTTGGTTCTTTCAAAAGTTGTTTTAGCCTTTCGTCGGCATTGATGACCATGGTACGAAATTTGAAAAGTTTAAAGTGTTTGCCGTTTTTGCCGACGCGAGTCTGGACAAAGATAATGCGGTGAAAGTCACCGGTGAAAATATAGAGAAGACGAATGAAAATGTAAAGTGGAATTAAAAAAACTATGCCGATGAGGCTGAGAATTAAATCGAAAATGCGTTTTATAAAAATATACATCCTAACTTCGTTTTTAAAATTATAACACTTAAAAGGTGAAAATAAAAATGGTTATTGTTTAGCACTTTTATAAGCTGGTTAAGACTATGGACAAAAGTAAGCTTTTGGTGTATAATATGTCAGTTTATGGATAGAAAGGATGGCGAAAATTTGGAATCAAAGGGGGAGATTTTTGATACCGAAAATGTGATTCGGGTGCGAGGGGCACGGCAAAATAACTTAAAGGATTTGAATGTAGATATTCCACGGGATAAATTAGTAATTATTACTGGTTTGTCTGGTTCGGGAAAGTCGTCTCTGGCTTTTGATACGATTTATGCAGAGGGGCAGAGAAGATATGTGGAATCACTTTCTTCATACGCAAGAATGTTTCTGGGTGTGATGGACAAACCGGAGGTGGATTCGATTACAGGGCTTAGTCCAGCGATTTCGATTGATCATAAATCGACATCGAGAAATCCGCGTTCGACAGTGGCGACGGTAACTGAAGTATATGACTATTTACGTTTATTATTTGCGCGAGTGGGGATACCACATTGTCCGATTTGCCATAAAAAAGTAAGCCGGCGAACGGTGGAAGATATTATCAATGAGGTGATGAAATTGCCACTTGGTAGTAAGTGTATGTGTCTTGCGCCAATTGTGACGGCGAAAAAAGGTGAGTTTTTGCATATTCCAGAGCAATATACAGCAAAGGGTTTTTCGCGGGTAAGAGTGGATGGAATAATATATGCGCTGGACGAATTTCCGGAGCTTAATAAAAATGAACGTCATGATATTGAAATTGTGGTAGATAGATTTGTGTTGAATCCGGAACTTAGATCTAGAATCGCTGGTTCGATTGAGCAGGCGTTAGACATGGGGCAAGGGATTATGCAGATTTTGATCATTAAAGACAATTCGGTGGCTGTAGGCGAGTCTAACATAAAAGCAGAGAAAACGGAAGTTTTAACATATTCACAAAGATACGCGTGTCCGGATCATCCAGATGAATTAATTCCAGAACTGACGCCAAGATTGTTCAGCTTTAACGCACCGGAAGGAGCTTGTCCGGAATGTACAGGGTTAGGGTCAAAGATGGAAATTGACCCGGGGCTGGTATTTAATAACAATTTAACAATTGCGGAAGGTGGGATTCGGCCGTTTAATCGTGTGGGGCAAGATTCTTGGTGGTTGAAGCGATTGATGGCGGGTGGAGCGAGACATAATTTTGACGTTTATACACCAATTGGTGAGCTGTCTGATGAGGTGAAACAGAAAATTCTTTATGGAACAGGAAATGAAAAATATGAAATGAAAATCTCTGGTTCTGGTAGATTTGCGGATGGAACAGTTTATCAGACTACCTACGAAGGCGTGATCCCGACACTAGAAAGGCGATATAATGATCCGAAGATTTCAGATTTCGTGAAACACGATATTGAGAGATTTATGCGGGTGCGGGAATGTCAGGAATGCCATGGGGCAAGATTGAAGCCGGCAGTACTTGCGGTAACAGTACATGATTTAAACATTGTAGATATGTGCAATTTGGATGTGGATGCTACGCTTGAAGTTTTAAATCAAGATTTAGGCTTTACGAAGGAAGAAGAGATGATTGCGGGCCCGATTCTTAAAGAAATTAAAAAGCGGGTAAAATTCATGCAGGATGTGGGGCTAGGATATTTGGAACTAGGACGAGCGGCAAATACTCTTTCTGGTGGGGAAGCGCAAAGAATTAGACTGGCAACACAAATTGGGTCAGGCCTAACTGGCGTCTTGTATGTACTGGATGAACCTTCAATTGGCTTACACCAACGAGATAATGACAAATTAATTGCAACTTTGAAACATTTGCGTGATCTTAAAAATACAGTTCTAGTAGTAGAGCATGATGAAGACACGATGCGAAAGTCGGATTATATTATTGATATTGGGCCGGGAGCAGGCCTAAATGGCGGACATTTAGTAGCCTGTGGCACGCCAGAAGAAGTGATGAAAAATCCTGATTCGATTACCGGTAAGTACTTGTCGGGTGAGATGTCTATTCCAGTGCCAAAAAGACGACGTAAAGTGCGAGCGGGTTACGAGTTGGTGGTCCGTGGTGCGAGAGAAAATAATTTAAAGAATATTGATGTGCATTTTCCGTTAGGAGTTTTTACGGTAGTTTCTGGAGTATCGGGTTCTGGAAAATCTACACTTGTAAATACGATTCTCGCAAATGAACTTCTAGCGAGACTTCATCGAGCACAGACGGTTTCTGGAACGCACGATAAAATTGAAGGGATTGAAAAAATCAATAAAGCGATTGTGATTGATCAATCACCGATTGGCAGGACGCCACGATCGAACCCGGCGACATATACTGGAGTATTTACAGCAATTCGGGAACTCTTTGCAGCACAGCCTGAGGCGCAGGTGCGTGGGTATAAAGCAGGAAGATTTTCGTTTAATGTGAAGGGTGGTAGATGTGAACACTGTCAGGGTGACGGGGTAAATAAAATTGAGATGCATTTTTTGCCAGATGTATATGTGACTTGTCCAGAATGTCACGGTAAACGTTATAATCATGAGGCGCTAGAAATCAAATATAAAGGTAAAGATATTGCAGATGTACTTGATATGACGATTGATGAAGCGGTAGAATTTTTCGCGAATATCCCGGCGATTGTTTCGAAATTACGGACAATTAAAGAAGTCGGGCTTGGCTATATTAAACTAGGCCAATCGGCAACGACATTTAGTGGGGGTGAAGCACAAAGAATTAAACTTGCAACGGAATTGTCACGACGATCAACTGGCAAAACTCTATATATTTTGGATGAGCCAACAACGGGGCTGCATTCAGACGATGTCAAAAGATTGCTTGGAATCTTAAATAAATTAGTAAATGGCGGAAACACAATTGTGGTAATTGAACATAATTTAGATGTAATTAAATCTGCGGACTGGATTATCGACATGGGGCCGGAAGGTGGGCTGAAGGGTGGTCAAGTGATTGCAGAAGGTACGCCAGAACAATTGGCGAAATCTGCGAAGACGCCGACGGGCGAATATTTGAAGAAATATTTGAAATAATAAAAATGTAGTTGCGGGGGAAAGTTTTTATGGTAAAATAGGAGCATGGAAGGGAACCAAAATGGTAGTGGTACTGGTGGAACCGTTAATTCTGGTGTGAATGGGAGTAATTCTGGGACGATTGGTCCAAAGATGGATAATGCTGGTGTGAATAACTCTGGAGTGGCTAGGCCTAATGCAACTGGCGTTGTCTCTAAGACGACTAGTGCTGGTGTGGCGCCTGGAGTAGGAAGCCCTTTAGTTAATTCTGGACAAACACAGCCTACTTGGAATCAGCCGAACAATAGTGGAGTTTATAATTCTGGTATGGTAAATGCTCCGATTGCTTCTGGTTCTAGTGATATTATCATAAATAATGATAGTAAGAAATCAAAGAAATGGTGGATAATTGGTATTGTATGTGCAGTGGCGTTAGTAGTAATTGTTTTTGTGATAATAAAAGCTGTTGGTGGATTTGGGACGAGGGCAACAAATCTTCGAAGCGCATTTAATAATTATGCAAATTATTTTTTAACTGGTGAAGCAAAGGACGAGGATATACCTGCTTTGGAGACGGAAGCGATTGAAACTACTCCGGAGGATGTGATGGATTGGGATATTGTGGTGAAAAGTGATGCTGAAGAGATTGTGGAAGAGATAGAAAATGGAGAAGTGATTGGTGAGGAAAGTGATGGAACTGAAACGACAACATATTTTTATTCAAATATTATAGGGGGGGAGGATAGCCCAAAGTATCGTGAGAATATAAGAAAATATTTTGATGATTTCTATAGTTATTATATAGCAGTGACGAAAGATGATGAATATGCGACTACATTGATGGACGATTATAAGAATTCCTTTGAATTGATATTAGCGTACTACAGTAATGATTCTCTTGATCGTGGAAAAATGATTAGTTTGTATATGGAAGGTGGTGAAGACGCAGTCAATTCTCGTATTGATGAAATTTCGAATTCTTTTGTTGATATTAAGCCAATTAGTGGATTAAATATGATGACTTTGATTAAGAGTTATGGGCAGAGTGAACTAAAATTGATTAAAAAAAGTGAGGCTATGGGGTGTTTATCGGGCAATGAAATAGATTATGATTGTGTTGAAAATCATTATGATGATGAATACGATCAACAATTGGAGGAAGCTTCAGAATATGAATCTGATATTTTCAATTTGTTAGATAATGCGGAGACTGATTTGTATATTGGTATATATAGTTTTGCGACTATTGCTTATGATCAAGACTACGGAATAGAAGAAAAAGAGGAGGAAGATGAAAGTGAATTGTAAAACGATGCAGAAGAAAACTTTTTGTTTGTTTGTGTTTTTGTTCTTAGCGATTAGTTTTATGTTGAGTTTGTGCTCAACTAGTAATGCAATGGCGGCCGAATCTTATAGCGAAATTTTTACTGCTGTTGACAAGAAAGCTCATGCACAAAATATTTATCGGTGTTATAAACATAATAAGGTCAAGGGAGAGGTTTTTGTTAAAGATTATCTAACTATTAAAAGCTTGTTGAAGAGTCCAGAGGCTACTTTTGCTTTATCTAAAGATGGTAAAGAAAGTTGTGGAGAGGTTTTTAACAGATATAGAAATAAGGCACCTACTTCGACACAGGGCCCGGAAGAAATAAAAAAGTTTTTGAAGAATATGGGTTACACGATTAGTGGAAGTGCCAATGAAGACTTAGAATGTCATTATTTGACGTTTTCTTATGGTAGTAGTAGAGGAACTGATGGGAAACGTAAAAGTACACCAAAGGTATGTGTGGACAAGAATAAAAAAGTTTCTATTGAAAATTATAAGAGTAATAAGAAAGTAGAATTTTATTTTTACGCTGATAAAAAATTGTGTATGAACTTATTTGGTGCTACAGAACAAAAACCTTCATTAATAGCGGACACCAAATGCGTGGATTTGCCTAAGAAACCATCGGAGGTGAATGGCAAATTGAGACAATTAGTTTCTCGTAACTGTGGTGGTAGTTATACTTGTAGACATGACACAGGTGAAATTATTGTATTTAATCCTGATGACAAAAAAGATAAATCTGCTGGTGAGGTGAGAGGGTTTATTATAGATAATGATGGTGAGAGAATAAGCGCTGGAAAAACTGCATCAGTGTTTTTGACTGATGAAAAATGGCCTCCTGCAATAAAAGGGAAGTCTAAGGAAAGGGCATCTTTGACAAGGCGATTACTCTATCAAGGGTACTTGAGGGATTTTTATGGATTAGATGTTAAATGCGATAGCAAATATGAGGGGGCATGGGCGTCTATTGAATGGTATCCATTAAAGAATATGGGTAAGAAGACAAAGGCAGAAAAATGTTACTATAATGATGTTGTAGGAGCAACTGAAAATAAAGATAAGCGGGTTAATGGCTTAGACGGAAATGGTTTTTTGCAAATTGGAACTATGAGCTTTCAAGATGTTTTGGATGCGGTTAAGGCTATGGCGGGGGAAGAGTATCCAGATGCTGTTTCTGAGGCGAAGGAAATTGATAGTAATGCGGAGGAAGAAGAAGAAAAGAATGCTGAGAGTGAAAGTATAGAAGCGATGTGCCGAAAAGCGGAAGTTAAAGGTGTTTCTTGGCTTTTATGTCCGACGATAGATAACATGACAGAGACGGCTGGTGGTCTTTCTGATGTTGGAGCTGGCGAAGAAAAAGACAAACACAATAATTTTTTGGATACTATGCTAAATGTTAAATCGGATTTGTATGGTCCAAATAGTTCTTTGAGAGTGGCATGGGAGTTGATAAGGAACTTGTCTAATTTTGTTATGATAATAATTCTTCTTGCGATAATCTTCTCTCAGTTGACTGGTGTAGGAATAAATAATTATGGTATTAAAAAGGCATTGCCTAAATTTGTTGTGATGGCAATACTAATGAATTTGAGCTTTTTGATTTGTGAGGTTTTAGTTGATCTTTCTAATATCTTTGGTGAGGGGTTACGTGATTTGTTCAGGCAAGTTGGTGATGTGATTTTCACGAGTAAAGGAATAGACGCTACTAGTGTGACTGTTGCTGGTTTGGTAACCGCTTTGTTTGGTGCTGCAGGAATTGCTGGTGCAGGTGCGGGGACGGCTATGACTGTACTATCTTTTTCGGCGATTCCTGGTGCGAAAGTATTAATAATTATTGTAGTTGCATTGGCGTTATTAGCGGTCGTAGCTGCTCTAATAGTATTCTTTTTGATGCTAGGTGCGAGGTTTGTTATAATAATTGGATGTGTAATTCTTGCTCCATTAGCTTGTGTTTTTTATATTTTGCCTGGGACGCAGAATTTATCAAAAAAATGGTGGTCGGCGTTTAAAGTTGCTTTGTTGATTTATCCGATTTGTGGAGCAGTGAGCGGTATAGGTTATTCAATAAAAGCAATTACTTATACTACAGATGGAGCGTCAATTTTACTTTTGATAACTTCAATGATTGTTCCTTTCTTGCCGTATTTTATGCTTCCTTCGCTTTTGAGAGAGGCTATAAATGCTCTAGGGAAAATTGGTGGTGCCTTTCAAACTATGGGAGACAGATTTTCTGGCGGGGTGAGAAACTTGAGATCTGCGGTGGAAAACTCAGATAAATATAAAGATGCGATGAATCATTATCAGACTGAGGCTGGAAAAGAAAGAGCTAGAAGAACAATCGATAAGCTAAATGCTATCAAGACTAAAAAACAAGGGCATTTGACAGCTTGGGAATCTAGCGCTTTGGCTAGACAAGAAGCTAAGCTTGCTCAGTACAATCTTAATAAGAGTAAAGAGTATGGTGAAATATTTGAGAATGAGAGTTTGGATGAGGTTTTGCAAGAAACTAGTTCCGCGATTGGAGAAGATAATGCAGATGCATTAAAGATTAGTGCTGGCTTAGCTGATATTGGCAAAAAGGGTGGTGCAGAAAAGAAATTTGGCTTGATGGACGATAAAAAGTTTACTTCGGTTTTGAATAATATGATGAAAAAAGACAAGATGGGATATAACCATTTGATGCAAAGCCTTACTAATGATGAGAATGACGTAATAAGAGCCTTTGCTAAGTATAGATTAAAAGGTGGTGCAAGTGGGTTTAAAGATTGGAGGGAAGGTAAAGCAACAGATAAGAGTGCGATGAAAGAGTGGGGAAGCTATGGATCGTATTTGGATGCAAAAGGCCCTGGTGCTTTGAATAATTATACAAAAGATGAAATGGCACTTGTTGAGGGTTCTGCTGATATTTTGAAGAAGGAAATGGATGAGATGAATAAAGGTGAGGGAAGATTTGAAAGCATGATTGGAAATGCTGCGATAAATGCAACTGATGCTAGAGCGCAAAACCAAGTGATGGAAACAATTGAAAGTAGATTAAGGGATAATAAAATGGAAGTTAACGCTTTGGGTTTGACTGGTGAGTCCTTGGGTTCGATGCGAGGTGATGTGGCAGAGGCGATGGTAAAAGGCTATGCACAAAGAAAAGGCGTGAATTCGGAAGAAGATGCCATGAGAATAATTCGTAGTGAACTTAGTGAGCAGATTGCGGCGGCTGAAAAGGATCCTCGTATCCTTAATAAAATGGACCAGAATACTAGAAGGATTCTCGGAATTAGTATGTCTGCTGCCGCTCCGACTCCTAATGGAGCAGCGAGAGAGAATGAGACATTTAACGTAAATAGCCCTATAACAGATCCGAATAGCTATATTGACTACCAACAGGGTAGAGACCAGGGGTAGTTGTCTTTATGGCTTATTAGTGTGATATAATAGAGAAAAGGAGAAAAATGGTAAGTAATATCACAAAAATTTTTTTAGTTTTAAATTCGGGATCTTCGAGTGAGAAGTTTTCACTATATGAAGGCGATGATGAAGTGTGCTCGCTTTATTTTGAAGGGATAGAAGAAGACGGGAAAAAGAAGTTTATTTGCACGATTACCAGAGCGGACGGTTCGGAGGAACTAGTTGATAAAAAATGGGATTCGCTTGAAAACGCCTTTAAAGAAGCAAAAGTCATCTTTGAAAAAGAAGGTTTCATCAATGAAGCACATCCACTAGATGGGATTTTAGTAAGAACGCCAGCGGCAGGGAAATATTTTACAAAACATCATATTGCGGATGAAGAGACTTTTCGTGAGCTGGAAAAAGCAAAACTAACTTATCCTTTACATGTACCAGGGGCGATTCGAGGGCTTAAGAATGCGATGGCGACTTTCCCAGGTGTGCCAGTACTTACGATGAGTGATTCGGAAGCTCTAACAAGACCTTCGAGAAGGGATACTGACTATGCTTTGCCTGAAGAGGTGATTGATGAATTTGAGTTGGCGCGTTATGGTGCACATGGTTCTTCTTACGGATATATTATCGGTAGAGTGAAAGAATTGGGTCTTTTAGAAAAGAAGATGATTGTTTGCCATTTAGGTTCGGGTTGCTCGGTGACTGGATTCATTGATGGTGAGCCGGCTTATACTTCAATGGGCGAAACACCACTTGAAGGATTAATGTCTTCGACGAGGACTGGTTCGATTGACCCAACGATTGGAGCTCTTCTCGGTGAAAAATTAGGTGCAGAAGAGGCAATCAAAGTAATGATTAAACAATCAGGTCTACTCGCGATGGCTGGGTCGTCAGATATGCGCGAAATAATTGCTGGAGCAGAGGAAGACGATTCGAAAGCAGCGAAAGCGTTTGACTTATTTGTAGATGGGGTAGCGGGAAAAATTGGTGAATTTGCCGCAAAAATGGGGGGAGTAGATGCTATTGTGTTCACTGCGACGATTGGTGAGAGATCAATTCCAGTGAGAAATGCAGTGATAGACAAATTGGAATTTATGGGATTTGAGATAAAGCAAGATGCTTCGATTGATAAAACTAAGGGATATGCGAATATTGCGGAAGACGGGTCGAAGCCAGTATATATTATCCCGACTAATGAAGCGGCTTATATGATTAAGAAAGCTGGGGAACTTTTGGATCAAAATAAATAATTTAGTATCGACGGGTCCTGCCGTCGCATTTCCCCCAAAATTTTTGCTAAAGTAAAACATTTTGGGGGTCCCCCATGCGACGTCACCCGTCGATGATAATTTCTATTATGACGTGGAAAAATGACCAGGTTTCGGAATTAGAAACCGCAGAGATAATTAGATTGGCACATGAAGCGCTTGGAATAGAGGGTGATTTTGTGGAGATGGGCTGCTATAAGGGGGATACGTCGCTACTTCTTGCAGAGGTGGTGAAAAATACTCCACATCGGCTATGGATTTATGACTCGTTTGAAGGATTACCCAAAAAAACTGATTCAGATTACTCTGAAATTGGGAAGGATTTTCAGGCAGGTGAGCTACTGGTGACTAAAAGAGAAGTGAAGGAAAGATTCTTAAAAGCAGGGCTGAAGGTCCCGATGATTAAGAAGGCTTGGTTTTCGGAACTTGAGGACGAGGATTTGCCAGAAAAAATTGCCTTTGCTTTTCTAGATGGAGATTTTTATGAATCAATTAAAGACAGTTTGAGACTAGTAGAGAAAAAATTGTTGCCAGGCGGAATAGTATTAGTGCACGATTATACAAATGAAGCTTTGCCAGGAGTAGCAAAAGCAGTCGATGAGTGGAATAGTGATAAAAAATATCTAATTAAAAAATTCGAGAGTTTGGCAATAATCAGAATAAAATAAGAATTAGCACTCGGGGGTTGCAAGTGCTAATTTTTGTGCTATAATAGGGGTAGATAGGCTGCAAGTAGCAGCAGAAAAGGAGTAAAATGACACTAAAACCTTTAAAGGATAGAGTGGTGGCGAAACAAGAGAAACCACTAGAAAAAACTAAATCTGGGATACTTCTAGGTGAAGCGAAGGAAAAACCAGCATATGCAGTAGTGGAGTCTGTTGGACCGGAAGTAAAAACGGTGAAAAAAGGCGATAAGATTGTTTATAAAGAGTATTCGACAACGGAGATTAAGGTTGAAGGCATAGATTACATTATCTTGAAAGAAGAAGACATTTTGGCAACTTTATAGAGAAAAACTTGTGGAAAAGTTGTGGAAAACTTTAATGTAAAAAGGAGTAAATAATGGCAAAAAAAATATTTTACGAAGATGGGGCACGAGAGAAAGTGCTTTCTGGTGCCAAGCAATTATACGATGCGGTAAAAGTGACTTTCGGGCCAAAGGGTAAGAATGTTGTGATTGAAAAGGATTACGGTGCACCGGTGATTACGCATGATGGTGTGACTGTGGCTGAGGCAGTGGAGCTTCCAAACAAGGATGAATCTTTAGGCGAAGCAGTGGGCGCGAAATTGATTAAGACTGCAGCGCAGAAGTTGAATAAAGTGGCAGGCGATGGCACTACTACTGTAACGGTTTTGACTTATAATATTTTGAATGAGGCGAATAAACTAATTGCGGCGGGCGTGAATCCGATGGAGCTGAGACGTGGGATTGAAAAAGCCGGAGCTGAGGTTGTAAAAGGCATTGAGAAGTCGGCAGAGAAGATTGAAGGCAATTCGGATAAGGTAGCGGAAGTCGCGACGATTTCAGCGGGTGATGCAGAGATTGGTAAGTTGATTGCGGAAGTGATTTCGAAAATCGGTAAAGACGGGGTAGTGACCGTTGAAGCTGGTCAAGGTCTCGAAATGGAAGAGGAAATCGTGGAAGGATTTTCGTACGATAAGGGTTACTCTTCGCCGTTCTTTGTGACGGATGTAAATCGACAAGAGGCAGTATTTGAAAAACCATTGGTATTAATTACGGATAAAAAGATTTCGGCGGCTTCTGATGTGCTGCCACTCTTAGAGAAAATGGCTGAAGCCGGTAAAAAAGATTTGGTGGTGATTGCAGAAGAAGTTTCGGGTGAGGCTTTGTCGCTTCTAGTTTTGAATAAACTGAAGGGTGCATTTAATTCTCTAGTTTTGAAAGCGCCTTCATTTGGTGAACGACGAAAAGAAATTATGGAAGATATTGCAATACTGACTGATGGAACGGTAGTGTCAGAGGATAAAGGTTTGAAACTAGAAGAAGTTGGGCTAGAAGTGCTTGGTTCAGCGGCAAAAGTGATTGCGACAAAGGACGAAACGACGATCATTAAAGGTGCTGGAGCAGTGAAAGCAGTTTCAGAACGGATTGATTTAATCCATAAACAAGCCGAACTAGCCAAGACTGACTATGAGAAAGAAGAATTTGAAAAACGAGCAGCAGCACTTTCTGGTAAAGTAGCAGTGATTAAAGTGGGTGGGGCGACTGAGACTGAAATTGATGAAAAGAAATTCCGGGTAGATGATGCGGTGGCTGCGACAAAGGCAGCTCTTTCGGAAGGCATTGTGACTGGTGGAGGGGTGACACTAGTTAATCTTGCAAGTGAACTAAAAACTGAGACAGAAGGAGCGAAGATTGTAAAAAAGGCTCTGGTAGCACCATTTATACACATTACTGAAAATGCTGGTTTAAATGCGCCAGCACTATTAGCGGAAGTGGAGAAAGCAAAGCCAGGCCTAGGTGTGAACGTTATGGCACCAGCAGATGGTTTAGTGGATTTGAAAAAAGCTGGAGTAATTGATCCAGCAAAAGTGACGAAAGAAGCAGTGAAGAATGCAGTGTCGATTGCAGCGACAGCTATTACGATGGGAGCTCTAATTTGTGAGATTCCAGAAGAAAAGCCTGCAGCGGCAGCACCGGATATGGGCGGAATGTACTAATTTCTTTATAAAAAATAGGCCTTTCAGGGCCTATTTTTTCTTGACTTGCAAAAAAAGATACTATATAATAATGGTTAAGGTAAGTGTTGTGGAAGGAGTGCATGAAGCCTATGACTAGGTGGAAAAAACTGATTGAGGAAACAATGAATCATTTTTTGGGCTTTAGCTTTAATCATTTAGCTGTGATGATGGGCCTAGTTTTTGTAGCTATGCTTAGTTTATTAAGCTTAGATGACGTTTCTGCCGCTGGCACTCTCACTATCTCCATCCCAGACACGATTTCTTTAGACGTTTTACCTAGTGCTTCCGGTACCTTTGCTTCTACTTCTTCTAATATCACAGTTAGGACTACTTACGCTCATGGTTATACACTAGGTATTGCCGCTAAGACAGCTAATTCTAATGCACTCATTAATACTAATGATAGTTCTAAGACTATTCCTAGTATTACTTCTTCAGTTTCAGAATCTGATTTCTCTTCTAGTACTTCCTATAATAATAAGTGGGGTTATAGTCCTAGTAAGTATAACTCAGCTACTAATACTAACTATCTCGTAGCTCCTACTTCTACCACCATGGCTACACTAGATAAGACTAGTG
>JAEEGL015719957.1_pt1 | contig 22924 bp, 20 predicted proteins | sample 9134231 | NCBI WGS metagenome assembly JAEEGL01 (sample SAMN16246548, study PRJNA631951) | gut metagenome | biome: gut microbiome; feature: rumen; material: fiber-attached | host: Bos | place: Iran: Karaj | collected 2018-10 | reverse complement strand
TGGGTGGGATACAAATTTGTTAACCTGTTAAGCGGCGTCCCGCTCAATACCGCAACTTTCCGATATGAGGGGGCAAAGCAAAGTTCGGGAGGGACGTTTTTATACACATATACAGGAAGTACCTCGGCAAGCACGACGTTTAAGATTGAGCATAGCGGTTCTTACATTAGACCCGCATGGCTCGGCGGGAACACCAGTTATTTCACAACGGCGGCGCCCGGAAATAATGTCTATTATGATTACACGTTCGGAAACAAATACGCGTATAATAATAACACTGGGGCATACGCATACAGCGCGGCAACTTATTCGATACCATCAACAACAATGGTTGGCACTCTTGAAATAAACTTTTGGTATGACAGGTTCAGGAGATTGAGGGTGTATGACGCCGGAACACTCGTTGCTGATATCAGGGCCGTGGTAGTTAATCAAGGTGGAATTCTTGTGCCCGCGCTTCGTAATTCGGTCAACAATGCAATAGCATTGCTCACAGCCACCGCGGTGACTTATTGCGATGTCTCATATAGTGGAGATCCGGATGAGTCAACCGCAATTGTATTCAGGTGCATGAACGGAACATATATACATTACCAAACTGAGTATGAGCCCGGTGAGACAATCGACACATCGTTGATACCGCAGCCGGCGAAGACGGGGCATGATTTCATAGGATGGGATCCTGAGATACCTTCCGTGATGCCCGACACGGATTTCACGACATACGCACAATTCTCCGTCCACACACATATGGTGACATACTATTTGAAAGATGGTAGTGCCGGATCAACGAGCTATACTCTTTACGCCACGCAGGAGCATGATTACGGCTCCACGTTCTACCGTCCGACTGTCACGCCGGCACAGGGGTGGGAGTTCAACGGATGGAGTTTCGGCGGATACACATCAATGCCGGATGAGGATGTGAGCGCATACGGAGAGATAACCGAATACATTCCGTCATACACGGTTTATTTCTACAGCGGAACCACCTCACATGGTTCTACGCCATCATGCAGGCTGTTTAGCTCTGGTAGTTATCATGCGGGAGACACGATATCTTATCCGTCCGTCAACGGTACATGTATGTACGCGTATTATGGCGGATGGAAAACCTCCTGTACGGGAGGCTCGAACGCCCCGAGCACAATGCCGGCTAATGATGTTGATGCTTATTATGTTCTCGGATGGAATGAATATACTATCACTTGGAGGGCGAAAAAATCAGATGCGTCAACATATACCACATATTCCTCACAAACGGCTGAATATTTGGACAGTATAACGAGCGGCCCGGATCTAACCAGCTATGCTCCGGCGGGTTATACTTGGGATGGATGGAACGGCGCGGATCAATTTACAATGCCGTGCTCCAACAAGACGGTAAATGGGACGTTCAACAAGATAGGCGTGACGTATTACACGTTGGCGTATTATGTGGATGGTTCCCTGTACGCGACAGACACTTACGCATCAGGTGAAACCGTCACGGCGAGGGCGCTTCCGACTCCACCGGAGTGTGAGGAATACAGCGCATGGAACGGCGTTCCGTCGACGATGCCGGCGAACAACGTGAGCGCCACGACGAGTTCGAGCTACGCATTGTATTATCATAGGTACTACATTAATACGTGGTCTGGCGGAACGGAACTTTTCTATACCCTCAATTCTGTTGGAAATATTAATGATGACCGTACATTGCCTAACAAGCCTGGAATGAGCTATACGCCATGGGCGGGAAGCGGATACAGCCATCCTCATCTCCCCTGCTCCGACAGTTCAGCGTATACACAGGAATCGAGGATACAATACACGGCCACGTTCAAGAAAGCGGACGGAACGGTTTACTCAACCGTGGTTGGATACTACGGGGGCACGATAACAAGACCGTCCGTCTATACAAAGAATGGTTATACCGTCTCGTGGCCTAGCACACCGGCGACATTCCCCGCCAATGACGTCGTGATAACCGCTATAGAGACAGCGATTCTCTACACCGCGACATTCAGAAAGGCGGATGGCACATATTACAGCGCTGACACGGGATATTACGGAGAATATATCTCCTATCCGTCAGTCTACACGAAGACAGGATATACTGTCTCGTGGCCCAGCACTCCTGAAAGGTATTATGACAATTACACGATATACGGAATCGAGACAGCGATACCGGGCTCTACGGGCTACACCGTTTACGCGGCAGGTACTATCCCTATATCAGTACACTCGCAATACATCGACATACAGCTCGAACAATTCACAATATACGGAAATAGTAGAGGAGATGTCCTAATGGCGGATCTCGGAACGTCCCTGGCGGTATCCGCCGGTGATGAGCAGGGCGATTATTTGGTAAGGCGCAGGGCAAGCGTCACCGGCTGTACGTCGGTGGCCGTCAGTTATGAGTTGGATATCATGCCTGCCGACAGGATTGTTATTGAGATTCTCGGCGTCGGACAGGTGGAAGATGATGGAAAGGTCGGCGGCGGTGATATCAGCATAAACAGCATCGTCACGATAACGGGCGTTGAGGTTTACGTATATTAAAAAAATTTTTGATATGGAAGAGACTTTATTTGAACAGACACTGAAATTCTCCGACGCGAACGAGGAGGAAAGGGACAGGATATATTCAGACATAGGTTTTTATAAGATTATGAGGGTGAAAGTGACTGGTCCGCGCACGGAGGCTCTTAAGGCTTCCGGCGTGGATGTCACGGCGTTTAATAACTACGACGCTGGGAAGATTACCATATTTGAGAGAATCGTTCATAGCAGGTATTCCAACCTCCTCATAAAAAAGATACCTGTCGAGATATTTTCTGACTACGAGAACAAGTCTGACGGATGGATAAACACCTGCCAGGCGACGGATCTGTTTTATTTCTTTGACGATTGCGTACTATCGGTTAAATTGGGGCTTATCAGGAAATTCGTCAATGACTTCCTCTCGGAGGAATCCGTGTCTGATAATATGGATGCGCTGATCAGCGCGTTTATTTCCGCGGGGATACAAGGTAAGGCAATACCGGATCATAAAGGGATTGAGGCTATTGTTGATGGAGAGGAGGGGGCGCATCGCATCTCGCTCCTGATTAACGTCGACGCGCTGGAAGACACGGATGTGCCGATAACCGAATTTATGTTTGAGGAGGAATCCGAAACGGAAGAAAATCCCCAAGAGGAGCAGGAATCTGAGTAGATATGGAAACGGACGGGCTCGCTACCCGTCCGTTCTCATTTTCCAATTGAGGTATTTCTGAAGGTTTTTTGCCGTGAACGTGTAATACCCGCCACTCTTGTGCTTTCCAATCGCTTTCACATACCGCATGAAATCATCATCCGTGAGCGCCCTCGTTATGGCGATAATCCCGTTTATCCCCTCCTCAGAGATATCATCGAGTAGGATATAGTAACCTGAATAAACAATACTTCCGGCAACGCAGAAATTTATTTTCAAGTCATTCTTGTCGCGTATTATATTGTTGACGGAAACCTTGTGCCTCCACATATCGGCAAGCCCCTGTTTCCTGCCTATGCCGTACCATTCACCGTCATAGTCCCTTTTCTCAAGCCTGTCCCTGTTGTCCGTTATATACGCGTAAGCGGGCTCCGATATCTCGCGTATGCTGTCAAGCGGAAGCGTGTCCCCGTTCAACGTGTGCGGAAACAGGCAGGTTTTCCTCTCGCCCGTCGAAGCCTTCAACGCCGGTATCTCAAGACTGCCGAACCCTTTCTTGTCATCGTAGATAAAAAAGTCATCAAGGAGCGTCGCGATTCCGTTTTTTACCCTATATTTGTCCCCCTTCGCTCTTTCAATCTCATTCACGAGCCTCAAATCATCCGACTCGGAGAGATATAGTTCCCCGCCTATGAACGCGTTCTCGTAAAGCACGCTATGCTTCTCCGCGCTCCCGTATCTCGAGTACGCGAACCCGAGATTGAAACGGAAATTCATCCTGTTTATTGACACGTATGAGGTGGAGCCCTCAAACACCTGCTCATATCCGAAATCGACAACCTCGGCAAGGAGCCTGCGTTTTCTCACCTGTTTCCTCATTTCGGCGCCGGCGGGGCCTTTCATCCAACCTGTTGGGGATATGTAGCACAACGTTCCGTTCCTTGACAGCATATTGAGCCCGAGTTCGTAGAACGCGATATACATATCCGAGGAGCCTTTCGAGCAAAACGAGTATGACTTTATCTTGTCATATAACTCCTTGTTTTTCTTTATGTTCTGTATCCTGACGTACGGCGGGTTTCCGATAACCAAATCCATTCTCCTGTCGAAATCATGACAAGTGAGGGCGTCGGTGCATCTAATATCCCATTTCACGCGCCCGTCAAGCCCATAATCCGCCACGGCGCGGTCTAATGCCTCGACACACTTCACGCACTCCTCACCATCTATCTCGATGCCGTGTATTAGGTTTTCAAGCAGATTCCTGAGCGTTCCGCGGTCGCCTTCGCCGTACGCGGAAATAAGCCTCCTCACGATTTCCGTGAGGAAGGCGCCATCCCCGCAACTGTTGTCAATCACATTCCAACGCAATATATCCGGATTGACGGATGTGTACCCGCACATGTCAAGCATTTCGCGGACTATCCCAATCGGGGTATATACGGAACCGAATTCTTTTTTATCCCTCATCTGCTGTCGTGACCGGTATATATAAATCTGATTCGAGACTATTAAGATAATTCGGATCCGCGTAATTGTCAGGCATCTCCAACTTTGCGTTGTCGTAGGGCGGGTTGTCTATCTTGTCCATCTCATTCTCGTAAAGCGCCTCCATTATCGCGTTGAAGATTACCCCGCCTTTTTTCGTTTGTTCCTTGATTATCCTTATAATCCCGTCATCGAACGACTCGGTTTTCACCGGCTCTTGCGCGGGCTCGCTTGCCTGCCCTTTCATTATGACGCCGCTCGGCTTAATGCTGACACAGTCCTTTATGAACTCATCCTTATTCTCGCTATGCCCGATAAATTTGGAGAGTATCGAATTTCCGACTTCCTGCTTGGGTTTATCCTCCACCGTAACGGACGGGGCGACGTATTTCTCCTTTTTGTCCGTCCAATCCCCGTATTCCTGCGGACCCTTCGCCCCCTCGCAGTATGCCGGAAAGTTCTGCGGCGTTCCGCTGAGGAGCCCACGCTCCTTAAGCACGCTCTCGACACGCTTGTCGTTCGCCTTGGACGCGAACGAGAGATTTACCCTGAGATTTTTGAGGATGCCGAGCGACTGTGTGTTGAAATAATCCTCAAGCTCGGATGTCAACTGTGTCCACAGTTCTTTTTTCTTCTCGTAATCCTTGTCATCAGCGGGGTTTGTCTGAATGGTGTCGGAGTCGATGTCCTCTATTCCGAGGACATCGTCCGTCGGTATCTCATACGCGGTGCCGCTTGTCTTGCCCTCGTATTTCTCGAGCCGCTTCAACGACGCCTCGTAATATCCGGTGTTCACCTCGAAACCGATAAAGTTCCTGTTGTTCATCATCGCCATTTTCGCGGTGGTGCCGCTGCCCATAAAAGGATCAAGGACAGTCTCGCCCTCGTTTGACCATGAGAGGATGTGGTCCTCCGCCAACTTTTCGGGGAATACCGCGGGGTGCCCGGTCTTGTCATTGAACGACACGGGGTATTTCCAAATGTTCGTCCTGAGGCTGAATTCGGCGATAGGCTTTATGTTCTGCGTCTTGATGAGGTTTCCCTCGGCGTCATATTGGGAATGCTCACCCCAATTCGTCCAACCCGCCCACTTGTTACGCTTGTCGGCTATGAGTTTCAGGTCGCCACGAATCTTGCCCTTGGAGAACACGAACATATACTCAAAAATCTGCGAGTAACGCTTTGATGTCAACTTCGCGGGAAAACTCGATGAGTTCTTCTCGTAAATCATCGTGTCGTGAATCTTGAAACCGAGTTCCTGAAAATACAACGCCTGACGGAAAGAGCTTCCCGTCTCCCCGTTATCAATGCAGGCGTCCCCGACAACCCACACGACGACACCGCCTTTGCGCGTGACGCGGTAAAGTTCCTGCGCTATCGGCTTGAAAATCTCGAAATTCCACTCACATCCATCACCAGTGTTCTCGTCCCTGTATGACCGTAGGTTATCATAAGGCGGGCTCGTGACAGTCATGTCAATCGAGTTGTCATCCAATTGCCTAAGGCCATCCAAACAGTTGCAGTTGTAAATCCTATTCAATTCAAGCATATTTCTCTACATTTATTTTTGATGCTATTTTCTCTTTTTTCAAAAAATCTATGTTCGTGAGGATATTCATAACCCTGTCACCCCATCTGTTGTAATTGTTCAACGCGATTCCGCCGTTCTTGGTGTCTTTCATTCCCACCACATTGTCGCAGGACTCCCGTATGAATTTCCTCCATTTCTTCACGTCTATGAGCCACCCCTCTCTGATATCCTTGTTTCCGTCCACAAATATATAAAAAAAGTAGTTCGCGCGAGTGAGGGCGGCGCACCCGGGCCCGTCATGCGATATAATCTCATATACGACATTTCTCGATTCGAGGGATCTGCTGTCAGTCTTCACCTCATACAGGTTGAAAAACGATCTGTCCGAGTCTTTTCCCATTATATTGTCGAACACATCGTCAACGGTGTATTCCCCTCCATTTTCCCTCGTCTTGACTATCTGCACGAAGTCGATATCCAAAAGCCTGAACCTATAATCGTCCGACACGTCATAAAGGGCGAGCGTCTTGTCGGATTCGGACAGGATTTCCCTCACGAGGTTCTCGCCGATTTTACCGAATTCGTTGTCTTTCTCAAAATTCGGCTTTCTAATGTATGCCATATAGTTAATAGTTTATAATCAATACCTCATCCGTCTTGCTTTCCTTCTCCTTCCTGTGATAATAGGAGTTCGCGTAGGATTTATCAAGATGGATAATCTTATACCCATTCTCCTCAGCCCATCTCTTCAGGGTGTCGTTTGTCTTTCCCTTGTTCTCGAGCACGTTCGACAGGGCGAACCTACCACCCTCCGAGTCAAGGCTTTTCAACTTGTCCAAGAGCGCCCTCTCGCTTTCCTCATCCCATCCGTCATTATACGTCGCCTGAGAGATTAGATACGGCGGGTCGGCGTACACGAACGAGTCGCGGCTCACGGGCACATCCTTAAAATCACAGGAGAGGAAAAAACAGTTCTTTTTATGCAGGGCGTTTATGAACCCTATCAGGTTTTCCCTCATTTTCGAGTTGAAACTGCTCCTGTCTTTTCCGAACGGAATGTTGAATTTCCAATTCTTGTTCACCGCGAACCGTATCTGGTTGTTGAAACTGAAAGCCATAAGTACGAACAAATCAAGCGGATGGCGTTGTTCTACCGGTGTGGCGTTGTAATGATCGTCGCGGAACGCGTAATACGCGGCTTCCCCCTCCTCCCCTTGCACGAGGTGCCACTTCTCAATGGTTTCATCAATATATGACAGGCACGTGTCCACGGTGTGCTTTTTCATATATTTGTACATCTCGATAAGCGGGGTTATGTTATCGTTGAAAATCACCCACTCGGCGTCCGAGTTTATGCCGACCGTGGCGCCTCCGCAGAACAAGTCCATGAAAACCTTTATGTCCTTCGGAAAATATTCTTTGAGCGTTTTGATTAGTTTCTTTTTACCGCCCATGTAGTTCATTGGGGACACGACGATTTTGTCATCATCGTTAAATTTCACCTCGCCTTCGCGAGTTACCGTAAATTCAGTGGTGATACTGTCAATTGACGAGTCCACCTTTACGTGGACGGTGTTGGAGAGTTTTTCTTTCCATCTCGATATTAGGTTGTCTTCGGGCTCGGGTTTTTCCTCGATATCCTCGGTTACGCTGTCCTCAGCCGTCTCGGATGGCTTTCCTCCCGCCTCGCTTATCCGTGACATAAGGAAACTCGGGCCTTTCGCGCAGGAGTCTGCCATTGAGATTTTCTCGCTCACATCGTCGTCATCCATTCCGCCATTGAAGTGTCCTTTGTGCAGGACATGGATATACTCGACGACGCCATCCGCCGCCTGTTCCCTGTTGTTGTCAGCCTTGTATCTTTGATACTCCGTGCCCTCGACGAAATAGTCACCGTATTTTGACATTATTTTCCTTATGTCCTCGAATGGCAGCAGCCCCTCGTTGTTGTATGAGAGGAAAACCCACTCGAATTCCGCGTTTGAGAGCAACTCATCAAGTGCAGCCCCTACGGTTTTTTCCCTACAGTAGTCGGATTTGTTGTACGAGTCCTTCTTGACACCGGTGACGGAGCCTGAATCAGGGGCCTCGCCGACGGCGATAGCGTTGAGGACGTGGTAGTTTGATCCGTATTGCCTGTTGTTGTACGGCGGATCAAGGTACAATATGTCCCCCTTTATCTCCTTTATAAGTTCATTGGAGTCGCACATGAAAACCCCGTTGAACTCGGAGGCTTTCTCGGATTTTTTCGGAAGGACGAACTCGACATCTTTCACGGAGTTCGATTTCAGTCTCTTGGCGTAAGCGCCGTATGTGGACATTGTGTTCGCCACCTTGTCGGCTCCATCGATTATTGACAGGAGAACCGCCATGTAGTCGTTGAAAGACATTCTGTCCTGATTCTCCGACAGCCATTTCCTCGCGGCGGCTATGATCATTCCGTTATACTCGTTGAAATAGAGCCTTCCACCGTTACCTCCCTCCGCGTATGCCTGATAGAGGCTTGAGTCTTTCGTTCCCTTGATACGGTTTATCTCTGACAGGTATCCGCTCACTTTCTCCTCATCAAACCCTTTCAGTCCGACGTAATTTGAAATGAACGAGTACTTCTCGAAATCGTTGGCGATAACTTCCCAAACCATCGGGCTGAAACTTCTCCCGACAACGCCCGTACCCGCGAAAAGATCACAAAAAACTTTGTCACTAAGGTCATTTCCGCAGTATTTTTTTACGACGTCCTCAATGAATCCTATCAATCTCAGTTTAGAACCTATATATCTCATTTTATCGTATTGTCCAAGTTTTTCCAAATATACAAAAAACGGGGACAAGGTCAATAAAAAAAGGGGCGTTTCCGCCCCTAAAAACACTACTCCAAGCCTATGAGTTTCCGTATTGTCCGTATCTCATCCTCGTCGATACGCTCCCAAGGATAATCCTCGTTTCCGAAATGCCCGTAAACGGATGTCTGTCCGAATATCGGGCGCCTGAGGCCGAATGATGTGTTCAAGTCGAACGGCGTCAACGGGCAGGTTTCCTTTATCGCCTTTATAACTTTGTCGGCTCTGACTACCAAGTCTCCGCTCACGTAAATGCTTATCGGTTTCGCCACGCCAATCGCGTATGAGAGTTGCACCGTCGCGTTTGATTTCGCCACGCCCGCGGCGACAAGCAATTTCGCGATATACCTCGCGCCATAAGCGGCGGAGCGGTCAACTTTCGTGCAATCCTTTCCCGAGAACGCGCCGCCACCGTGGGGGCATTTCCCGCCGTAGGTGTCCACTATAATCTTGCGCCCCGTGAGTCCGGTATCCCCCTCGGGTCCGCCTATCACAAAACGTCCCGTCGGATTAACCATAAGTTCGAAATTTCCATCAAACAGGTAGGCGATATCGGGATGCCTCTTTTTCAGTACCGGGAATATGCGCTCAAGATAATATCTTTTGAGTTGTATGTCAGACACATCAGGATCGTGCTGCATAGAGATTAGGACGGTGCTCACGCGGAGGGGCGTGTTCGTGTCCCCCTCATATTCAACCGTGTATTGGCATTTCGCATCGGGGCGGCAGCCCGGCAGTTCGCCGGATTTCCTGAGCTCGTCGTAAATCCTCATTGTTGAGTTCGCGAGCATGATACCGGCGGGCATAAGTTCCTTGGTGTCGTTCGAGGCGTACCCGAACATAATGCCTTGATCACCGGCACCCATTTCCTTGGCCTCCTCCCTGTCGACGCCCTGCCTGATGTCGGAACTCTGCTCGTGCAGCGTGTTGATAAACACGGCGGATTCCGGGTCGAACCCGTTCGTGCCGTCGTATCCTATCTCGCTTATCACGCTTTTCGCGATACCGATAATATCAACGTCGGCCGAGGAGTGCGCCTCCCCACCTATCACGAGCATATTGTTGGTAATGAAGCACTCGACGGCAACCTTTGAATCCGGATCCTGCCTGAGGAACTCATCGAGTATGGCATCCGAGATTTGATCGCATACCTTGTCGGGATGTCCACAGCTCACCGACTCTGATGTGAAAAAATAATTGTTCATATATCACCTAAAATTGATTTCCGCAAATATACTCATTTCTTTCTTTTATCCAAAATTTTTTGCCGAAAACCCACCGTCGGCTATTTAAGTATTGATGTTTGGATAATTTTCGCCATTTTTAATATAAGAGAAATATACGATGAAAGTAATACAGGAACCGAACGAGATACCGTTAAAGATGTTCTCGAAATTTATTGAGAGCCTGAAAGGGGAAAATGTGACTCTGAGGCTTCACAGGTTTATTCTTGTTGATGAGGTGGATGGGGGAACGTTATTGTACAACTCCTTGACAAGGGAGATAGCCCTGTTTGAGGAAGGGGACGATATGTTCTCCGAGCATTTCAGGGACAACCTGTGGCTTGTGCCGGACGAATTTGAGGATACCGTGCTCGCGGATGTGCTGAAAGGCGAGCTGTTCGGCAGGAGGGCGAAAAGCGTCACCCCGCGCGGATATACCATAATAACGACGACAGATTGTAACGCGAGGTGCTTCTACTGTTATGAGAGAAACCTGCTGAGAAAGGGAATGACAGAAGACACCGCCCGCGACATTGTCGGGTACATAGAGAAAAATTATCTCTCGGACCCTGAGGGTAAGAGGAGGGAAGTGAAACTCGCGTGGTTCGGAGGCGAGCCGCTTTTCAACAAGAAGGTGATTGACATAATCTGCAACGGGCTCGCTGAAAAGGGAATACCATACAACAGCACCATGATATCTAACGGGTACCTGTTCGATGAGCAGACGACGAACAACGCCGTTCTTAATTGGAGGCTCAAGCATGTCCAGATAACCCTTGACGGAACCGAGGAATACTATAACAAGGCCAAAAACTACATAGACAAGAGCGTCAGCCCGTTCAAGGTTGTCACGGACAACATAGACAGGCTTCTTGACAGCGGCGTCAAGATTGGAATCAGGATAAATGTCGGATACTACAATATCGATGATATGAAGAACCTTGTCGAGTTTATCATAGAAAGGTATAGGGGCAGGCGCGGGTTGTCCGTTTACATGCACGCGCTTTTCGACAGCGGCGGAGTAACCGACATTGACACGGAGGAGAAAAGGACTGTTGTCTACGAGGAGATGGAACGCCTCGAGGAGCGGCTGCTCAGGTTCGGTTTCGGCGGTGGCGGGAACAGGGTCGAGCCTATGAAGGGCACCCACTGCATGGCGGACAACGGGACGCATGTGGGAATACAGGTTGACGGCTCCCTGTGCCTTTGCGAGCATTTTGTGGATTCCAACCAAATCGGCTCGATTTACAGTGACGAGTTCAATCAGGAGGTTATTGACAAATTCAAGGAGATTGAGCCTCCGTTCGAGGAGTGCTATTGGTGTCCTATTTATCCCGAATGCTCGAACCTGAGGATATGCGAGGACAATGAGCAGCAGTGCGGCGGAAGCCGTCAGGCGTACAAGATAAACAGGGCGAAACGTGCCGCGAGGGTGTTTTATAAGAACAAGATAAAATCGGAGAGAAATGGCGAAAACAGAAAACCAGCAAGAAACGAGGAAAGCGGGGACGAAAGTGTCGGGGCTCAGCCCGAGGGAACTGCTTGATTATTATGAGATGGCGGGGATAGCCTATAATTTTTATGACAACAGGGCCAAGGCGGACAGGGATGATGAGGATTTGTATAAGGAAGCCCGCGAGAAAATGCTCAAATGCCTCGATACCCGAGAGACGATTTTCACCGAGATAGAGAAGAGGGTTTTTGACGTATGCTGAAAAAGGTATGGCTTAAGATAAAGATATTCTTTCACTACCTGTTCATCGGTATGCGCACCGCGGACAACGAAATGTCCACGGGAGCGAAGAGCGGCGCGTCCGACGGGACATCCATAGAGCAGAAAAAGGAACAGGATAAACTCTACGCAGCCATGCTTAGGGGCGAGGTTACCCAGGAGGTGCGGGAGGCGAGGCATGAGATGTATTATGCCGAGCGGAAGTCACACGATTATATCTACAACGGCGGCGGGCACGCGAAGAAACTCAATGATGTCTTTGATTACGAGGGCAACGTGGAGAATTCCGACGGGCATAAGGTCGTGCTCGTTCAGGACAATTATCAGGATCAAGCGTCAATTGACGACTACGGGATAGATGAGGGGCTCGTGAAGGAGTCGGGAAGCAGCGTGTACTCGACGATCAAAATGGAGGACATAGCCAAAAAGGAGTACACCGTGAAAATCACGCGTGACTTTATCCCGAAATTCAAGATAGAGGAGTTCATTAAGAAGGTTGTCGTAAAGGATTTCGGAGAAAAGCGTATATTGGATATATATGTCAGCAAGTATCCCGCGCAGTTCGACAGGCGTTCGAGGATGTTCGTCAATATGATGCACGAGATATACGAGGGATACACGAGAAGTGAGATAATAGATTTCAAAACGCTGTCGTTCATATCGAAAAACGCTTACGGGACAGACGATCTGAAACTTTACGTCTTCAACAACTTTGAGTTCAGGGACATAATCGACTACGATGGGAATTACGTGCTGAGATTCCTCTGTGACGTCGACACGGATGGGAAGGACTTGATAGAGGAGTTCTATGATGAGTCGGCGGCGAAAAAATCAGAGGAAAGGGCCCCGAGGAAAGGGGCGACGCTTGATTTCGAGACGGCGGCTGAGATAGCCGCGAGGGACTCGTACGACACGGACGCCGCGAAAAATCTTATAAGTGAGTTGAATGAAGGATGACAATGTGAAATACACCACCCCGATTCTGAGGTATGACATAAGGAAAGGGGAATGGGTGAGACGCAAGGATTATGAGTATCTTCAGAATTTACGGTTCGCGAATCGTGAATTCTATCTCGTATATAAGAACGGATATTACTTTATGTGCACGGACAGGGGGAACGATATCGCGTCCGTGTATTACAAGAAGGAAGTCGAGGATGGCGAGAAGATATTCCCCGGCGAGGTGGTGTCCCTGTTCAGGAAAAACTACCTGAAGCGCGGAATAACCGACGAGATGGTTGATTTGTTCCTTGACAGCCCACCATCATACGATAAGAAATATGGCAAAAAATAACCGGCTCGGCAGCGAGTCGGTTTTTCTATAACAATGTCAGGATAATCGCGTAAAGTCCACCCAAGAAAGCGGCAAGCGCGCTGCGAGGGACATCCTTGTCGCCCCTCCATTCCGTCGGTGACTGTTTCAACGCCCTTAACATTAGATAAAAGACAGCTGAGGCGAACGGGCAAAGTACCGCCCCTGCGATGACTGGAATAAGCGTGTTGAGGTTTAGTATCATCAGCACAGCCAATGCCATGCCGACGTAAAAATTTACGGTCTGTTCCGCGCAGAAACACCTCAACTTATCCCACGCGGCAGAAATCTTCGCGTTCATAGCATTTTTCAACTATCTAATAATAAATACTTTTAAGCCTGCGTTTCTTCGTCCGCTTGTCCCTTTTCGTTATTTTTCTTTTCGCGAAGTGCCTCCAACTTTTCCTTTAGTTCATTCAAGTCAACCGGTTCGAGTTTTAGCCCATCATATTTTGTCCGTATGAACTTGTAGAAAGATTTCCCGTTCGAGCCGTCAACTCCGCCCGCCATAAACATCACGTAGTCCTTGACGTCGACATTCTCGTACTCGTACATGTCCCCTTTCTTGAAGACAACCCTCAGCGTTTTGAGTTCATTCTCGTGGTCATCGCACTCTGAGTAGACAATATTTGAGGAATCGTACCACGCGTAGTCTTTCCGTGCCTCCTTATCGTAATATCTGAATAAAATCATGTTGTTTTTTGTTAAAAATACCATATTTTTTATAAAAAGAAACGAATGGCGAACCAACCGATTAAGAAAAAGTTCGACTACGAGAAATATTTCTCGAATGAATTGACGGGATTGCTGACATATATCGCCACCGATGTCGCGGGTGAGGTGTCATTCACATCCCTGACGTTCGACATATTCTTCACCGTGGCGCTTGAGCAGAAGGACAGCATGCTGTACAAGGCGTTGAACGGATTCCTCACGAGCGGGAGCATAGACGAGCTGCACGACAAGGTTATGACAATGATAAAGGACGGCACGGCTCCCGTAAGGCCAGGTAGGGTGATAGAATATTCACAGGAAATCAAGAACATATTCATTGTCTCAAACGATATAAGGGAGGAGTTGAAAGCGAAGGCGATAACCTCCGATATGGTGTTCCTCGCGTTCATGAGGACCGCGCCAAAGAAGAACCCGATAAAGAAACTCATAATGGGGGCGGGGATAACCGAGGACACGGCGTTGGATCTCGTGAAGAAAATGAGGGACACGGTGTCTGCGATAGCGGACATGACTTCGGAGCAGTTTGACAATTTCGCCGACAGGTATATGCTCGGGCTCGACCCGTCGAGCGGCGAGTCAACAATGTCGATAACCGTAATCGGCGCCGGGGGTGATTTCAGCGATTTCAATGAGATATTCAACGAGCTTAAACTTAAGAAAATGGAGAAGACGGAAATCACGAAGAAAGGGAAAAGCTCGATAGAATTCTGCGAAAACCTGAACCAACTCGCCGAGAAAGGGGAGATAGAGCCCGTGATTGGCAGGGAGAGGGAGATATTGGAGATAACGAAGGTTCTGAGCAGGAAAATGTGCAACAATGTCGTGCTCGTCGGTGAGCCCGGCGTCGGGAAGACGGCGATAGTCAACGGAATCGCGCGAAAGATAACGGACGGCAACGCGCCGATGCTGATAAAGGATTGCGAGGTGTACCGTCTCGATGTGGCGGAGATGGCGAGCGGCACCCAATTCAGGGGGCAGTTCGAGCAGCGTGTGTCCTCGCTGATAAAGGCGCTCAAAAAAACCAAGAGCCCGATACTCTTCATAGACAACGTTCATTTCTTCGCGAACGAGAAGAAAACGTCGGAATTCGACATATTCGGAGGGCTTGATCCAATATTCTCCGACAAGAAAGTTATGGTTATCATGGCGACGACGCCGAAAGGATACCATGGAACGTTCGAGAACGCGCCGGACACGACGAGGAAGTTCCAAAGGATAAACATTGACGCCCCGTCCGAGAAGGAGTGCGTCGACATACTCACCGGGCTGAGGGGCTCGTTCGAGGATTTCCACAAGGTGAAGTACGGGGATGATATCCTGCGGTCCGCCGTGTCGCTCGCCGGGCGTTACATAACGGACAGGAAACTGCCATCCTCGGCGATAGATATCATTGACGAGGCGGGGGCGCTCAGGAAAATGGAGCATTATGAGCCCGAGAAGGTTTATGTCAAGAGGAACAAGATAGCCGCCCTGAAGAAAAAGAAAGAGGAACTGATTAAGGAGGACAGGATAGCCGAGGCGAAGGATGCCGGATATGAGATAGACGGGCTGAACATAGACATTTCGGACGCACTTGACGAGATAAACGCCTCCGATGCCCCCGATGTCACGCTTGACTATCTTTACAGGGCGGTTTCGGAGCATACCGGAATCCCCGTGTCAAAGGTTAACGTCTCGGAGAAGAAGCAACTCGCGGGAATAGACGGCATTTTGAAGAAAAACATCATAGGGCAGGATGAGGTGATAGACATAATCTCGCGCGGAATCAAAAGGAATAAAGTCGGCCTTGTGCAGAAGAACCGCCCCATACTGAGTTGTATGTGCATAGGCAATACGGGATGCGGAAAGACGCTGCTCGCCAAAACGCTCGCGAGAGAGATATTCGGGGATGAGAAGTACCTTGTCAGGTTTGATATGTCGGAATATTCTGACAGGACGGCGGTGAACAAACTCATAGGCGCGTCCGCGGGATATGTCGGATACAACGAGGGCGGGCTCCTCACGGAGGCTATCAAGAACAAGCGTCACGCGGTGTTGCTCATTGATGAAATCGAGAAGGCGACGGACGAGATTTTCAACATATTCCTTCAGGTGCTTGATGAGGGCTTCCTGACAGACAACACGGGAGTCAAGGTTGATTTCAAGAACGTGATACTCATACTGACATCGAACGTCGGCGCGAAACGCGCCGCCAACGAGAAGGCGATAGGGTTCTCGCCCGATGACAGCGGCGAGAAACGCGACATAATCGAGAAGGAGTTGAAGAACAAGTTCCCTCCCGAGTTCCTGAACAGGCTTGATGAGATAGTTTATTTCAACAGCCTGACGGATGAGAACCTTATGGGGATAGTCAACCTCGAGCTCGGCAAACTGTCCGAAAGGGTTAAGGAGATAGGGAACACACTGACTTTCGATGATGGTGTCGCGGAATACATATTCAACAAGATAGAGCCGGAGAAGGAATACGGCGCCCGCCCAATCGGAAGGGCGATACAGAAGGAGATTGAGAACGCGATAACGGACTACATACTCGACAACGACTGCGATGGAAAAGATTTCAAGGTATCAATCGAGGAGGGAAAGGTGAAAATATCGTAATATTTAATCACGTGTTAGTATTTATATTAAAATAAGGAAAATAATGGCAGCAAAAATATTCAAAGGATTCAGGCAGGTTGACGGAACGGCGCAGAATTTCTCAACCGACGATTTTGAGGACGGGTACATCTATTTTGTCAGGACATCAAGCGATGGAGAGGATGGATACCTGTGGTTCAACGGTAAGAAATACGGGGAAGATGAGACATACATCGATTGCGGAAGTTATTAATTGAGAAGCCATGAAAAAGAAAAGCCTCGCGGTTAGCGGGGCTTATTTTGTTTTAGGCTCTTGACGCCGCTTTTTATCGCGTCAATGTTCCTGTTTCCGCGAGATATCCTCTCGCGCCAATCCCTGTAATCGTCGCGATGTTTGTCAATATAGTCAATATCTCTCTTGTTGTTCTCTATGGCGCGGCGCATATTTTGGGCATCGCCCGCCCTTTGTGATACGGAATAGCCGTTATACGGCGCGCTCATCGCATCCTTCCCGTTTCCGACGAATCCGCCGCGGCGCTTATCGTGATCGCCGGTGTCACCGATTCCGCTCCCGTACCTGTTCATTCTTTTTTCTCCGGCATTCCTGTATCGCAGTTCGGAATCGTTTCTCAGCGCTATCGCCGTTCCGTCATTAAATAAAACCGCGTTATCGGACTTCCTGTCATACGGGCTATATTCAAACGGCTCGCCAACAAGCATATCGTCTGTTATTTCCGATGGGTTCACTCCGTGCCCGTTCAGGAAAGCGCAAGGGAAATCCCTCAACCCGCCGTTTCTGTTTATCTCTATTCCGCCATGTTCTGCGGCCATGTTCGCGAGCATCCTTGAATTGAACGCCTCATTTAATATATCGGCACCCTCATTAAGTGATTTGTATAGAGCAAACGCTTTTCTTTGCCTTCTTCCGTTATAGAGCCACTCCTTGAACGTGTCGATATCGACTTCGGTTATGTATTTGAACCCTTTCCAATCCTTCTCGTAATTTGAGAGGTACGCGGCTTTCGCCTCCTCCTTGCTGTCAAACCCGAGCATAACCTTCGTCTCATCAAACTCCCCTCCGATATATTGGTCTATCGGATAGATTTTGTCGGAGTTGAGATTTGGTCCGATAAACACATCAACCGCGTCGCCATCCTTTCCGAGCGTCCTCGTGAAATACCCGTAATCGTTGTTCATGAGGGTTTTCCACTCTTTCCCGCTCTTATCCTTTCCTTTCCTGTAACTCCCCTTCGGATTCTCTATGGTAATCATGAACCCGTTTATCGAGACGTGCCCTTTCCTGTAATTGCCCGCCTCTTTCTGCTTTTCCGTCGGGTTCCTGTCCACATCTTTCCTCGCCTTGACGAGCTCCGAATGCAGGCTTTCCTCTATTATTCTGTCAATATAGTTCATTTTCCGCATATTAACCTGTATTTATAAATACTAAAAGAAACGCGTTAAAATGGCGAAAATCATATTAAGTGAGCAGCAATTCAAGGACTATATGCGGATTGTCCTTAAGGAGGAGCGCAAAAACTCATACCTCAAAAAACTCATAAATGAGGCACTTGAGGAGACGGACGTGTACGCCGAGCAGGCCGAGAGGGAAATATCCATGTTCATACGCGGACTCGAGAACGGGAGCGCGTTCGTCGATGAGAAATGCGCCGCGGTGCCTTATCCCGAGGAGGATGAATACGCGAACGAGGAGCCGTCGAGATATATAGTGTACGAGTTTGAGAATCAGGGATATCTCAGGGATGACGGGTTCAGCAACCAGCATGTGAAGATACCGGGAGCCACCGAGAGGAGGATACAGAACCTGATATACAACAATTACGGGGTAACTGTACCAGATTCTTACAGCGAGGATGAAATGCTATCCGAGGGAGCGGGGAAATAATTGTTGATCAAAAAATTTGGATATTTAAAAAACTTTTGTATTTTTAATACAAAAGTTTTATTTTTTCTATGGGAGTAAGGTTGAACAGCGAGAAAAAAATAGATAATGAGAATTTCAAATTGAAAATAGGAACCACGAACAAGATAAACCCGATGGTTATATATGTGGAGGGCAAGGCGTTCATAAGCCCGCTTGACGACAAGGATGACTATTCGAGGGACATATCGGAGATGAAGCACGCGCTGAAGCACAGTATAAGCGCGAACCTTTACGGCTCGGAAAATTTTGACAACAAATACATAGTCGACTTTCAGGTGGCGGCGAGCGGGGTGGCGGTGAACAAGAAAAGCTTCCTGTCCTTCCAATTCCTGCTCAGGCAGAAGCGTGATAACATTATGAAACTGTCCGATGTCAAGAATCTTTCGGAAGGGATGATAAACAACATCGCGGATGCGCTCCGTGACAGCATAATCGAGCACAATTTTGTTCTCTCTAAGACGAAGAAATAGTATTTATAGGGAAAACAAGACGATAAATGGCACAGTACCACTACATAAACCAAGGCTCGGAACTACCGTATCTCCGTATGGAGCTCGTCAATGACGGGAAGTTCGAGTTCATGAAATCAGGGAAATTCAGCAACGCGATACAGAACGCCGATGTGACGTTCTCAATGTGGGATGAGAACGACGTCCTCAGGATTTCCGACGCGCCGTGCAACATCATACAGAGCGAGAACGGCTGCGAGGACTTCTTCATAATAGAGTATCGGTTCAGCAAGAGGGACACCAAGAAGAAGGGAAAGTACAAGGGGCAGTTCAAGATTGACTTCAAGGGTGACTTGTACCAAGACGGGGTTGATTACCCCGAGGCGCTGCTGATAATGCCGATATACGAGGACGTATATGTGTTCGTGAAATAACAAAACCGCGGTTTCAGCCGCGGTTTTCTTTTTATCTTGCGGGTCTCTTTATAACCCTTCTCGTAACAGGCTTCGTCGCCATAGGTATGGTTTTTTTCTTCGTGACCTGTTTCGCTGCCGGCTCCCTTTTAGCCGCCTGTCCACAATTGCATGCCATAGTGAATATCCTTTTTATTATATAATTATCCAATCAACCACATAGAAGCCTTGTAAGCGGCGGATTTGTCCTGATACATTGGCTCCCTGTTCATATAAATCTGCGGCGCGTACTTTTTCTCCAACTCAGGATTCTCCTTGTACTGCCCGCCGAACCTAATCCTGCTGTTCGCCTCAATCATGGCGCGGAGCATTGTCGCGTCCATCGCCTTGTTCTTCATATCCTTCTGCATTGAGAACTGAACGACGAACAGTCCCATCGCGAGGCAGGTGATGGTATCATCGTGGAACCCGTCCATGTGATCCTGCTTACCGTTCTTCCACACCCACGTCTCCAACTCGGCTATAACCCTCTGCGAACGTATCTTGAATTGATCCGTCCTCACCATATTGGCGAAATTGGAGAGCATTTGGAACCTGTTGTTCCCGTTGTGATATCCGGGCATTTTCCCGTTCTGGGGTTTCAGTGATGAGGAGCGGCCTTGTCGCATATAGTCCTTCAACTCGACATCATCATAATACAGGTTGGGGTATTGGAGGTTCATAAGGGTTATGAGCGTCGCGTCACCGTATCCTCCGATTGACTCAACGACGCAGTACGCGTTGTTGTAAAGACGCCCGTAGTTGTTCGCGAGCTCGCCTATGACATCGCCGAACAGTTTTCCGTTATACTCGAGCACCTGCTCTATGCACGGCATCCCGTCGTCGTCAATCCCGTCTATGTCGAATATCTCGAGCGCCGTGGCATCGTCCGCGTCACCTCGCGAGTTATCGACGGACAGTATGTACCTGTGCCCCTCTATCGGCAGTTTCCAAATCCAAATATCCTCGAAGTCCTTGTCGTGCAGTTCCGGATCCGGCTCCCTCACATTCTTCAGCCTCTGCATCTCGATATAGGAAGGGTCTATGACGTTGTCCGATGAACCGACGAACGAGACATCGAGTTCCTGCGCTATCTTTATCGGGTCGTTGTTGAACGCGTTGCACATTCCGACATACCAAGGGGAAGTCGGTTTGTAGCCCTCCCTCTCAAGCATCGCCCACCTTTCAGGATCGTAAGGGACATTACCCTCTTTGTCGAGCGTCTGCTCCTCTATCTCATCAAGGAGTGCCTTGGTGTCCTCGTCGAATTTCTGCCATTTGAGGAAGCAGTTGTAACGGGGGTCCTGATACCAACGGAGTTCCGTTATATGGAAGTCGTTCTTCCCGTTCAGCGCCTTGTTATAAATCCCGTAGTAAAGTTGGTCTTTTCCACATGGGGTTGAAATCATTATCGTCTTTCCTCCCGTGGATGTTGTCGCGACAGCCTGAGAGTAGACGTCCATACCGTTCTCGATAAACGCCGCCTCGTCGAAAATCAGCCAAGACACGGATGAGATACCACGAGCCGCGTTCGGACCCGATGACACGGCGTAAACCTTGCAGCCGTTCTGAAGTTCGAGTCTCTGCTTGTTGTGAATCTTGAATATGTCCTTCTTGTTTTTCTCGCTCTTGGGATCGATGGAGAAGAATTCCTCACCCCAGAACCATCTCGGAACCTGAAGCAGGAAATGCTCTATCTTTTCAAGGAGGTTCTGTGACAATTTCAAATCACGCCCCACAATAAGCACCGTCTCGGGCGAGTCGGGGTTCGCGAGTACTATCTGGCAGGTAATGAACGCCGCGACGGTTGTCGTGATACCCGCTTGACGGGGTTTCAACGTTATTACCCTCTGATAGTCGCGTATGTCGCATATAAGGTCTTTCTGCCTCGGGAATAGGAGGAACGGTACCTCCTTGCTTTTCCTCATGTCGAAAGTCTTGAGATAATTCTCTATCATATAGATTCTCGACTTGTCGGAAAGACATTTTACATATTCCTCTGATATCTGCGCTAAATCTATCATAATTCTCTGCCGTTAAGTTGAATAAATATTCGGGATTCTTGAAAAATCGCGAAACGCGGTGATTTTTTCGCCAAATACCCTCCTTTCTATTCTTTTAACCACGTCAATAAATAGTTTTTATACGGCGTTTTGTATTTATAAATAAGATAAATGTAGACTAATATGAGGTTCATAAGTAGCACAGATTTAAAGAAAATCATAAACGAGGCGGTTGCTAATTTAATGAAGGAAGACTCGACTCCCGGAACGGGAGGATTGGGCGGAGGACTTCTCGGTGGCGGATTAGGCAATCCGAATAAGGGAGGAGGCTCAAAACTCGGGGGCGGATTAGGCAATCCTAAACTCGGTGGCGGATTAGGCAACCCCAAGCTCGGAGGTGGTCTTGGAAATCCCGGCGGCAAGTTTAGCGGAACATCTAACTTGGTTGGAAACCAGGCTAACGGAAAGCAGTTCAACACTGAGGGCGGAGAGCTAAAGGACGGAAGCCATCTCCCGAAAGTGCTTAACGCCCGTTTCGAAAAGTGGCATGAGGAAGAAAACCCTAATAGGGATAACGCTACAAATGATGATGAGATACTTAAAGTCGATATCGGATATATTTTCCCTCAGCATACTGAGTATCTTAAGAGTGAGTGGGAGCAGAAATATTCGGATATTTTCACCCCTCAATGGTTTGGGTACGGAAAAAATTATATGGAGTTTAGGGTGAAACCCGACAAGGAGCAGGATTTCATCAATATAGTCCCCGATATTTTCGACGATATCGCCAAACTGAGCGGTGTTAATCCCAAATTCTACAAAAAGAAGGGATGGACGATGACTCCAAGCGGCAAAAACGGTGTTTATCATACGGAATTGTTTAAGGATAAGGTAGCGGAAACTATTGACTACATAACGAAGGCGCCTTCCAAATATGAGATGGAGAAAAGGGACTTCAATGTCGCGAGTACATGGAAAGAGCTTTTATCCAATTTGGAGGACAGGGAGACTCTCAACAAAATGCAAGGGATCGCCGGTATGGTGTACAGCACGCAATCAGCGTCGCTCTCCGGAGGAAACCCGTATGACAAAAAGGGGAGAAGGGTTGGTCATGTCCTTTCCGTAGAAAACAAGATTGAGGTGTTCGCGCAAGACCCGAACGCTGAATTCGTTACACAGGAATGGGTTTGGAGGGATATGTACAACAGGAAGATAGTCGACAAATCCAAAACAATCATCATAACCAAGCCGACATCGAGAAAACCCAGAGACCCGCAGGCGTTCGACAAGGCGTGTATCAGGTGCAACTACGGCGGCGCGAACGACTTTTATGATCAGCAGAAAAGAGGGGAACTGTCATTGCCTCAGATATGGGCGGTTCGGGCGGAATATAACAAACTGAATCCCGCGGACACGTTCTTCGGGAGCATCATTGTCTATGACGTCAAGAACACGGAAC
>JAEEGL013435086.1_pt1 | contig 22924 bp, 20 predicted proteins | sample 9134231 | NCBI WGS metagenome assembly JAEEGL01 (sample SAMN16246548, study PRJNA631951) | gut metagenome | biome: gut microbiome; feature: rumen; material: fiber-attached | host: Bos | place: Iran: Karaj | collected 2018-10 | reverse complement strand
GGAAGAACAATTGTCTTAGAAGTAATGTATTCTTCAAGAACAGTAGATGCTACTGTAGTAACTTTATCATCTGAAACAATTTTTCCACCATGTGGAACAGGAATTAATTCAACATCTAAGTAACTAGCTTTTCTAAGTAATAAATGATATTTATCTTTTAAACCAAATATTAAATAAGCTGGTTCTCTAGAATCTTCTGTATTTTCAAATACATCATTACCACTAGAATCTTTAACTGAGATAACAAGTACATCTGATAATAATTTACCAAACATTACTTTACCTTCTTCATCAGCCGCCTTCATATAGATGTCAATTTTACTTCCTGGGTAAATTGAGTTTCCATATGTAGATTCAAGAGTAACATTAAACATATAAGGAATTTCATCTTCCGATATGTCGAAGAATGCTGAATCAGGAAGCTCACTCTTACTAACTAGAGCTTCTCTATAGAACATACTTCCTTTTGGAATAATAGTATTTACATTAGAATACATGTTAATAATTGCATTCTTACTAGTATATACATTATCCACAACAGCTATACTAGGTACGCTCATATCAGATACCATATCAGCTGTAATTTGTGTTCTAGGTTGTATAGTTTCAGCAGCTACTGGTACTGTAACAGGGCTAACTGATGTATTAACTTGAGAACTATATCCCCAGTATAATAATCCAAGAATTAAAATAACCCCTACTATTGTTACAGTATTCTTATTCTTTGCAATTCTTTTAATTTTTGCTAGTAAATCATTCATTAACCATCATCCTTTCTATTAATATGGTGTTTCAAGTATTGCATCAATAGTATTACTTATTGTGTATTTTATTGATTGAGTTTCTCCAAAAGTAAATACTGATCCTTCTTCTTGAGTAGAAACCTTTATACTTACCTTTGGAGGTATCTCATTTACATCATAAATTTTAATTTTATAAGTTCTAGCTAGAGAAGCATTTTGAGCGAATCTTCTAAGGAAGTTTTCTACAAACTTTTCTCTATCTATTCTTATATTACCACTTTCCCTATATGCCGGAAAGTCAATTGCATCATACATTGCGGCTTTTGTAGTCTCATCTAGAAGGTTCATTAACTGTTGATCTGAATTAGTTAAAGTTTGAAATAGAAATATAAATGTTATTGCAACTACGCCAAGTACAAGTACTGCGTATCCCCAAATCGACTCTTTCATTAACTATTCATCCTCCATGCTACTGTTGTACCACATTTTGTTGCTGTTTTACCTTCACCAATACCGCATCCTTTAACTCCCCAACTTCTTATAACTTGACTTGTGCACTGCTTATAATTACCAGCGTTTGAGTCAACCTTACATTTTAAAGTAAAATCTGAAAAACCTTGAATAGAAGTTTTTCCGTATACAGTTTTTTGCTTCATATTTCTTTCTGAATTATATTTTTTAATTGTTTTCATAAGAGCTGGTGTTAAATCTATTTCATACATAGGGTCTAGTTTATATACATCGTAAGCAGTGTTAGTTGCACCTTTTGTACCAGCGGTAGTATTAACACCTCTATTATATGTAATATATTTTTCAACCTTTGTCTTATTTACATCAATTTGGTCAATTCCATACCAGTTTGTACCAGGATTTCTACCGGCACCACTTTCTCCAGGGAAAGGATTTGTTAAAGAAATAGTTCTATATTCAATAAACTTTTTCTTAGTTATTGGACAATCAATACATGGAGGATCAATTATATATGAACAATCATATCTATATTGTGAACCGATATAATATTTTTTTCCATCAAATGATTGATTACCAAATAAATATTTATTCAAATTATCATTTGTACCAAATCCGCTTACCTCTAAGTAATATCCATATTTGCCTTCTGGAGTAGAAAAGTGAATTGGTAAATTAGAAAATGCTACATAAGTATAGTTGTTATAATCATTTCCACTTGTTGGAGATGTAGGTTTATTAGATTGTGATTTTCCATCTGGTTTAACTATATATTGATACAAACTACTTTGTAATCCATATGTATAAGTTACTGTTGTAGTTGAAACATATGTGTTATTGCGAGGATAAGTCATTCCCGTAACATCAAGAGTAGCTCTTCTGTCATTTTCAGGTGCTTCTCCATACCAAGACGTATAATTTGATGTCTCTCCTCTATTACTATGTTTTTCCTCGTTAGACAAATTGTTTGCATAAGTTCCATTATTATATGTTGTACTTGAGTTAACATATGGAGTAGCTTCTAAACTATATGTTCCATGATATTGAACATCATTATAAGAAATCTTAACTTCAGGTTTAAAATCACCATTTACGTTTGCATAATTGTTACATTCTTGTATTTGTTCAAGAAGACTCTTTCGTTTTTTTATAGCATTTTGGTAATTAGCCCATGCACCAGTATCTATGGATACGGTATGACGATCTTCATGATTTTGAGTACCACATCTACCAAAAGTATAAGTATCTGAAATAGTTTGTTTTTTATAATAAATGCCGCCTTCATAGACTCTTGACGCAGAAGTTTCATAAATCGTATATGATTCATGACCGTCATGTTCAAAATTACCATCGCCACACTCGTTAGCTGGTTTTGGAACTGTATTATAACCTCCTGTACACTCGAAATGGCATTCTTTAGGTTTAGCTGCACCATGACCATTTGGTCCACATGCCCATCCATCGTCTACGTTTTGATGTGTGTAAGGCCCAAATCGTTGCCCATTTGATTGAATTCCCCATGCAACTCCTGACTTACAAGTCGTATTATTAGTTAAACTGCACGTATGATGACCTTTTCCTACCTCTCTACGATTACCATTATTCATGTTTCTAGTAGTTTCATTATAAACGTCTTGTTGTAATAGTGATATTTGATAACGTTCCCAAGCTTCTTCCACATTTTTATTTGCTGTATTCATATCTCTTTCCCAAGCTGTATAATCAATTTGTGGAGCAGTTCCTGCTTTGTTTGTAAGCGCACATTCTTTAGTACTGCTAAACGTAACAGGCCCTATAGTATATAGTGAAGAAGTACTACCAACTATTAAATATCTACCAGGTCGCGATGTTGTAGTACCACTTGGTAAACTATAGCTTACTTTTTCCATACAGTAAGCAGAACAATAATTATTTATATCTTTGCGATATTCCGTTTTAACATTTGAATCAGTTGAACTAGTGCTTTTAAATACACATTCCCAAGTATTATAATCATCGACTGTACCGCTAGTTACTTTTGTGGATGAACATACTTTAGGTAAACTAGTCTTACTATTATCATTGTCATTGTCAAAATGAATTTCATATGTACAAGTTGGTGGGGGATTATCTTTTCTATCCTTTACTTTACAACTTGTAGGGAATGCACTATATCCCTTATTTTTTATATATTTAACAATTTCATCATACTGTCCTTTACTTGCAGCACTTTTGATTGCTGTCATAGCAACAGTACAAGTACAACAACCTTTTTTAAAATATTTTGAAGTTTTATCACATAATTGAATAGGTGTTGCGTTACAGTCAGTACTATCTGGTGTATCAGGAGTATTAGTGAATAATTCATTAAGAGCCCATACATCTGTAGATAGACCGTACGATTTAGTTCCTACACGTGAATCTTTTCTTAAAATGTATTCAAAGAATGGACTCGAATAACTTAATATAGCATCGTTCCATTTTTTGTTATAGAAATCACCTCTACAATAATCTTGCCAATCAGTACCTTCATATTTAAAGTAAGAATAGCCGGCACCTCCTGCAGGGTCTGTTAAAACATGCGAATTAAACAATCTACATAAAAAAGTTTTATTTTGCCCTTTAGGCATTGGAGATGTAACATCAGGTCCACTTGTACCATCTTTACCACCGGCCCAGTATAATAATTCTGTAGCTGTACCAATAACACATTTTTTCGTGCCATTATTGTTACACATTCCAGCCATTGGTTCAGCAACTAGAAAATATTCCTTACCATCTTTCTTTCTTACAATACGATCATATAGTTCATCACCTAAACCTATTAAACCGGTTTTATCACCATAATTATTTAATAAAATAACTATATCATCAATCGATCTCTTACCACTTTCATTTTTGGCATCATGGAAGTAATACATTGTTTTAGTACTTGTACTACCAACTTCTCTTAAATCCCATTCTTTAATTAAAATAGAATCAAAGTTTTGTTCTTGACCGGCCATTATATTACTAAAATTAAATACTCCAAACTTTATCAAATTAGATGGAATTGAGTGACCAGAACTTGCTGATCCGGTTATTTTTCGTGTAGTAGCATTTCCACCACCTGATAAATATGTAAATGAAGAATCATTTTTATTCATTAAGTTTGTAATAAGTGTTGAAGCACCATGTGACACAACAGTTCCTTTTTCGTCAGCTATATAAACTCTATATCCATATGGATAATATGAGCTTGATACTACTCCATCCCAATCTGGAGAACCAGTTGTTGAATTATAACTTTGGCTTCGATCCTCAGCGGCTGTTCCATCATCATATGGACCACAAAATGTAGCTGGCATTATAATTGCTACACCGAAAATAATGTAATATATAAGTAATTTTTTAAAGTTAATTTTCTTCTTCATATAATCACCAACTTAGAATTTCATTTTTTCTTTTTTTCTCTTATTTAGAATGATTATTAAAAGTAAACTTATAACAATAACAGGTATTGTTACATAGTATACATAATCATTTGCAATAATAAGATACTCTATTACTTTATCTTTGAAAGAAGGATTCTTTTTTTCTTCTTCTTTTGGTTCTTCCTTCTTATCTTCATTATTAATATAGTTTGTTAATTCTTTTGTAAATTGTTCTTCAGTAATACTAAGATTAGCCCATCTATTGCAGTAAGAATGATCAAGAGCTTTCTTGCAAAGCTCTGAGCTATAGTATTTGTTATAACTTGGAGTTGATACATAGAATGTATAAAGTCTTTCGTTTGTACAAGTACTTCCGGAAGCATAAACTTCAAAACGATGGCTTTTTCCTGCTGCTACGTTTTGAAGTGTAGTAACTCCATTTATTTTATTTAAATCAATTTTACCTTTTGTTACTACTTCACCTGTACTTGTATAATTTGGAACATACTTTACAATCATTTCGTCAGTAACATTATATAAATAAATGTTAAATGATATAGAACCATATGAATTTTTATCAAATGATTCTTTGTAGTCATATTTATATGTAATGTTACTAGCAAATGTTTGTAATCTAGTTTTTTCACTAGATGTACAAGAAGCATATGCTTTTTGGGGTATTATTAGAAATATAGTTAATATTAGTAAATATAAGTATTTTTTCATCACATACCCTCCATTATTAGATTATAACATATTTTTGGCTTCTTATATAGTGTTTTACTTAATTTTATATCTATATACACTATCTCTTACATATAGGTATAAATATGCTTCTTCAGCATTAATTATTTTTTTATTTATTGAAATATAATAATCATTTCCAGTAGATACTCTATTAGCTTTTATATTTCTAAAATCTTTACTTACTCTATATGTTTCTCCGTTTATTTTATATTCAATTAATCCATATAGATTTACTAAATCATATGGAGTATTAATTGTAGAAACATTTATATATTCATCTTTATTAAGCTCAGCATTTACTTTTAGTACGGCTAAATCATAATTAGAATTAGGTACTGGTCTTAAATATTCATAAGAAGTAATACATTCTTCTTTATAACAAAAATTATAAGATAAACCATATTCTTCTTTCATTTCAAATGAATTAATCTTTAAAGTAGTTTTCCCTAAATTATTTTCATTAAGTACTGTATCTACTCCTAGTTCTACATCTACTGCTTCTTTAACTTCATCAATATAGATTGGAGATATATTTACATGTATATACTTAGGATTAAATTTATCTTCATCTGTTTCAACATTATTTAAATATTTAAACTCTATTTTACTTTTAATACTATTTTTAGGTATTTCATATACAAGTAATACTTTTGTAAAAGTATCAAGTGGTAACTCTTCATTATAGTAAGTTTTTCCTAAATCAAATGTATAGTCTTTGTATCTAGTTGTATTAGGATAGTAGTTTACTCCGTCAACTTCTAGTATAGTTTTACCAGTATTTAGAATTCTATCATATCCAGTAATCATTACACTTACTTCAGCAAGTGCTAAATACTTATCATCACTTGTTATAACTTTACCATCAAAACTTTTATTAGTCATGTATACTTTATTTACACCTAGTTCATATCCGGATACATAGAACATACTACCTTCATCATATGTAATATTGTATACTGTAGAATTTAAGTAAATAAGTAAGAATATTACTGAGAAAAATAAAAGTATACTTGCATTTATTAGTAGTTTATTTTCTAAATATACATACTTAATATATCTTTTTCTTTTATTTAGTTCTCTTTTTATAGCATTAGAGTCAACTGTAATATTAACTTCTACTTCTTCATTATCTTCATCATTTGTTTCAAGTTCCATAAGATCTTTACCAAACTCAAACTGTTTCATATCAAATCCTAAAGATCTTATTAAAGAAATAAAAAATGATACTCCCTGTCCTATTAGAAGCATTAATGCTAAATCATGGATTAATTGAACTTGTTTAATTTCCATGATATTTGTTTCAATATAATTTAACTGATTAAATAAATATCCATATAAAATAACTGTCGCAATATAAATAAAGATATTTACTACATAAAAAAGAAATGGTTTCTTTTTTCTTATCATTACCACAAGTAGAATGGCAATTAGTATTATTATTAATCCAGGTAAATAAAACATCCTAGAAACAAATAAACTTGAAGTTATATCTTCATTTACTGCTAGCATAGAAGTAGCCATATAACTTTTAATATAGTCATAAATAAGATAACTTCTATATAAAAGATAACCCATGCAAATAGTCATGATAGCATGGATAAGTCTGAAATGTTTAATTAGAAATGCATATGGTTTTCTTATTATCATTCTACCAGCCCCTTATTATATATTTATTATACAATAAAACGAGTCAAAAAAAAAGAAAATGTTATTAAAAACACTTTCTTTATTCTTCTAATTCTTCCTCTTCAACGATAGTTAAATCATCGATATCATCTTCATCGTCATCAAGGTCTAAATCATCATCTTCAAGAGGTTCTTCTACATCGATTTCTTCTTCATCGATAGTATCTTCTTCAGTTTCCTCTTCTTCTTCATCTAGACTAATATCTTCATCGTCATCATCAGCATCAATGCTAATTTTAACAGCGTGATTATCTCTTAAATCCCATTCTGCTGAATCTAACATTACAAATCTTTTATCATTTGTAAGTGATGTATAAAATTCACCAATTTTATTAGCATATTCATCTTCTGAATAATTTAATAAATCACATATTTTTTTAAATAAGTTTGGTGTATTAATTGATTTTTTATTTTCTTTTATAAGCATAAATGCTATATCTCCATATGATAGTAATTCTAAGTCTGTTATAGTCATATCTTTTAATTTCATAAAATCCTCCTATAATTACATGCCAGTAGTAATTTTAACATAAACTATGTATATGTCAATACCCCTTTTTACTATTACATCACTGAAGGTATATCAATACCAAGTAGATATAACATTTCTTTAGTAATATTATTAGCTATTTCAAGTACAAATAACCAGTCATATTTATTTTGCATATCATCAAGTGTAGATATATGATTTGTTTGATAGAAAACATTACATAATGTACATAAGTTATATACATACTCTGCTACATAATGTGGTTTTCTTTCGTCAAATGCTAATTTAACCATATCTACATAATCTAGCATTTTAATACGTAAATCTCTATCTGCTTTATTATAAATTTTATTAGAAAAAGCAGGAGATGATCCTTCATCTTTAAGTATTTTATTAATTCTTAAATATGTGTAAAGAATATATGGTCCAGTTTTACCTGATACTTCAGAAAACTTATTTAAATCAAATATATAATCTTTTTCACGAGAATTCTGTAAATCAGCAAACTTTAATATAGAATTAATAATTTTATCTACATCTTCACTAGACATATCTTTATTTGATTCTTTTTTAGAAATAAATATTTCTTTTGCACTGTCAAATAAACCCTCAAGTTTAGGATTATCTCCGTTTCTTGTTTTATAAGGTTTACCATCTTCACCATTAACAGTTCCATATGCTAAGTGTTCTAACTTATCATATGGCATAATACCTGATAAATCACATGTTCTAAATACTTGTTCAAAGTGTAATCCTTGACGTAAATCTACAACGTATAATATATGATCAGGATTAAAATCTTTCTTTCTTTGAAGAATTGTTGCTAAGTCAGTAGATGCATAAAGAAATGCACCATTACTTTTCTTAAATAGTAAAGGTGGAACTTCTTTCTTGTCATCATCTTTAGATACATTTACGACAAGTGCTCCTTCACTTTCTGTAAGAAGATTTTTATCTCTTAAAATAGATTCAAGTTCATCTAAATATTTATAAGAATCACTTTCACCATACCAATAATTAAAGTGAGCACCTAAATAATCATAATTCTTCTTTATATCTTTTACAGATACTTCAAGTATTTTCTTCCAGTACTTAGTATATAATTCATCTCCATCTTGAAGTTTCTTTGTAATAGTTGCACACTCTTCTTTTACACTTTCATCTTCTTTACAAAGTTTACTCATTTCTGGATATATTTTATCTAAATACTTAATGTCTATATCATTAATATCAATATTATCTCTTAACACTCCATAAATAACTTGTCCTATTTGTAAACCATAATCACCTAAATGAACATCAGTTATTGTTTTATGTCCAAAGAATCTAATAATACGAGCAACAGATTCTCCAACTAAAATAGTTCTCATATGTCCAACATGTAAAGGTTTAGCAACATTAGCACCACCAAAATCTAAGACAAATGTTTCTTTCTTATCTGGAATATTTACTATTTTTTTAATATCAGAACCCATCATTTTAATAAATGTATTTATGAAAGTATCACTTACTGTCATATTAATAAAACCAGGACGAACAAATTCAACTTTTGTAAAGTATTCATCAAAGTTTTCCACAGCATTAATTTTTTCTACTATAGCTTCACCTATCTCAATAGGATTCTTATGGTATTCTTTAGCAAGCTTAAATACATCATCACATTGATAATCACATAAGTCAGGTCTATTTGATTTAATAACTCTAACTTCATTTACATTATATCCACATTCATTAAAAACTTCTTTTAATAAATTTTCTAATTTATCAATTATCATATTTATTCTCCTTCTATGAAATCAATAATAAATTCAAATTCAGATTTACTTGTATTATCAAGTATCATTAAATATTCTATTTTTAACTTATTATTATCTCTTTCAATATTATTAGTTTTTACTTTTAAATCAAGAGTTCCTAACTCTTTAACATTATATGCACCTATCAAAGTTGAATCTTTTTTAAAAGGTAATGTAATATCATATTCTTTAGACTTTCTATTAATAATAATATCATCATCATTTATCTCAATAATAACCATTACATCATCATCTAAATACTTGATTTTATTATTATCAATTATAGCATTTGTTTCACAAGAATAGAACTTATTTTCTGTTTTATTATTTAGCATACTTTTAACACTAATTTTAGACATTATATCACCTTTTTTTCTTGTCGTAAGTGATTATAACATATCTTTTTATAAAATGCACTTTTTTTTACATAATAGTTAAAAATATATTCTTTTTTTGATAAAATAATATTGGAGGTAAAGATATGAAATATATTGATACACTAATAGAAAAAGCTAAATTAAATAGAAAAACTATTGTTCTTCCAGAAGCAAATGATATTAGAACTTTAAAAGCTGCAGAGATAATTTATAACAAAGACTTTGCAGATATTATCCTTATAGGTAATGAAGAAAAGATTCTAAATCTTGCTAAAAGTAATAATATTATTATTAATAGTAGAATAATAGATCCAGATAAATTTGAAGATACAAATAAGTTAATAGAATATTTTTATGAACTTAGAAAAGAAAAAGGAATGACTAAAGATGAAGCTAAAAGTATAATTACTACAAATTATTTATACTTTGGTTGTATGCTTGTTAAAATGGGATATGCAGATGGACAAGTAAGTGGTGCGACTCATTCTACATCTGATACTTTAAGACCAGCACTTCAAATACTTAAAACTGATAAAGAATCTCCTATAGCATCATCATTCTTCCTTATGGATACCCATGATACGTCTATTGGAGAAAACGGATTATTTATTTACTCAGACTGCGGTATGATACAAAATCCCACTAAAGAAGAACTAGTAGAAATAGCTAAATCATCTGAAAAGACATTTAGACTACTTATAAACGATAATCCTAGAATAGCTTTTTTATCACACTCTACACTAGGATCATCTAAATGTGATGATGCATATAAAGTAGTAGATGCCGTAAAACTTACTAAAGAAAAATATCCAGAACTACTAGTAGACGGAGAACTTCAATTTGATGCAGCAGTAATACCAAGTGTTGCTAAATCTAAAGCTCCTAACTCAAAAGTAGCAGGAAAAGCTAATATATTAATATTCCCTGATTTAGATGCTGGAAATATTGCTTATAAAATAACTGAAAGAATAGGACATGCAGATGCATATGGTCCTGTAATGCAAGGTCTTGCTAAACCTGTTAATGATTTATCAAGAGGATGCAAAGCTGAAGATATAGTTGGTGTAGTTGCAATAACTTCTTTACAAGCTAAATAGTACTTTGTTATAATTATTATGGTGATAAGATATGGAAATAATCATTATTGTTAATCTAGTAGTAATACTAATTTGTGTATTATTAATATGGTATATAACTACATATAATAACTATCAAAGTTATATAATTAGAATAAATGAAGCAGAAGCAAACATAGATTCCATATTAAGAAAAAGATATGATCTACTTGTTAAATCTATCAATATTATTAAAGCTAATACAGATCAAAAGAAGGTACTTGAAGAACTAAAAGCAATTAAATCAAAAAAAATATCTAACTTTGAGTTAGATAGAAAAATATATGAAGCTATAAATGAATTTAATTCATATAAAGAAGAATTTAGAGATTTAAAAAAATGCGAAGGCTTTATGAAAATAGAACTTGGTATTAATGAAACAGAAGCTGAAATAGAAGCATTAAGAAAATATTATAATGATATTATAAGTGATTATAATAAACTTATTAAATCATTTCCATCTAATATAGTAGGTCTATTTAGTCATTTTAAATCTAAGAGTTACTTTGATGGAAAGAATCTTCAAAAAGAAGATAACTTAAAACTATAAAACGAAGAAATAATTATTTCTTCGTTTTTTCTTTTTTATTCTTATTATAAATAAATATTAACAATCCTAAGAATGAAATACCTATTGATATACCACCAATAATATAATAAACTTTTATGTTTTCAGTAATAGATTCAATCTTTTCAGATGTAGATTCATCTATTTTTATTACATATTCTCCGTCTTTTGTATAGTAGTATTTTTCTCTTGCGTATTTAGCAATATAATTAGGATCTTTTAATCTATTTATTTCTACACTTAATTCTTCTTCAGATAGTTTAAGTTCTTTTAACTGTTCTTCAAGTTTTCTTTCTTCATTTTTAAGATTTCTTATTTGATATACATAAGAAAGTGATGTCACAATAAGTACTATAAATACTATAAAGAAAAATATACCTAAAATAGTTGCTCTTCTTTTAACTGTTTTTTTAATTCTTCCTTTATTCACATCATCACCTCTTCTATTCTCTTAAAGTATAACATTTTTCTGATAAAAAATCTCGTATTTCTACGAGATTTTTTTAGTCTTCTTTAGCGTAAGCTTCTAAAACCGCATCTTCAAAAACTTTTCTAGTTTCTGGATTGATTGGATGAACTATATCACGATATCCACCAGTAGCAGTTTTTCTACTTGGCATTGCAATAAATAAACCGTTGTCACCTTCAATAATTCTAATATCATGAATTGCAAAGCAATCATCAAGTAATACTGAAGCAATTCCTTTCATTCTAGAGTCGTCTTTTTCAACCTTGCGTACATTAACAGATGTTATTTTCATGTTAAACTCTCCTCTCGCTATTTTGTTAACTTAATTGTATAACATTATAAATAAAATTGCAATATTTAATTTTTTTAGCTATTTTGAAGATAAATATCCGCCTTCACCTACAAAGGCTTTAGATTTGTTTACACTAGCACTATTATAATTTGGTAAATTAGTAGCACCTTTAAACATATCATCAGATACATCAACACTTGTAACATCCCAGTTAGGACCTACATAAATATTTGATGAAGTAATACTATCAAACATTCCTTTTGTATTTGTTAAACTAACAGTAGACCATCCTGTTAAATCAATACTACTAAATTTAGTATTTTGGAACATATAACTCATATTAGTTACTTTAGTTACATCCCATGAACTTGGATTTATAGTAAATGAGTTAGCCATAGCTCCAAATCCTGTGAACATGTAACTCATATTAGTTACTTTTGATGTATTCCATCCTGATATATCAAGATTGATAGATGAAGCATTAGATGCTGCATTTTGGAATAACATTGTCATATTAGTTACATTAGATGTATTCCAGCTTGATATACCTGATAAATCAATAGATGGAGCAAGGAACGCAAATGAATAGAATGTTCCTGTCATATTTAAAACATTATTTGTTCTAAATCCATCTAAACCAATTATACGTACATCATTAGATTTTAAACCTACTCCTGAGAAAGTAAATGTCATATCTCTTACTCTCGCTGTATCCCAGCTAGATAGATTTAAAGTAAATGAGGATACATCATTAAATCCTAAGTTGACAAATGTACCATATAAATTATTTACTTTAGATGTATTAAATGAAGATAAATCTAAATATTCAATAGATGTATTATCTTTAAACATATAAGACATATCAGTTACTTTATCAGTATAAAAGTTTGTAAAATCATATGATTCAACACTAGTTAAATCGGCAAACCATAAGATACTCTTTTCAGGAGCATATATTTTTCCACTTGAAGTAATATTAAGTGTGTAATAAGAAGTATTACCACTAACTTCTTCAAGCCATCCTATAATAGAGTTATCTCCATCTTTAGATAAATCCCATGATGCTACTGGACTATCTGGAACAGTAGCGCCTCTTAAAAAATTAACATACATTATTTTACTTTCATAAGCACTATTATGGAAATCACTTGTTACCTTATAAGAACTATAATCACTTGTATTAGGTAAACTTGATAAATAAGTTTTTAAAGTATGAGTCTCTTCAACCGCATTAACATTTACAACTCTATTTGCTGTATATTTAACACCACTATTATCTTCTACTTCATAAGTAATAATATTATTTCCTACTTTAGAAGTATCAATAGAAGTTATTATTTGATTATTTTTTCTAATAGTATAAGTAACTCTATCTATTAGGTTTTCTCCACCTGATCCTTCAATATCAATTCCGGTTAATATATCGCTTTGAGTATATGTATCACCTACATTTATATTAACAACTTGTGGTGATACATTTAGTATAAGAGAACCTGTTTTAGTAATTACTACTGTTCTTGTTTTAGTAGATGTATTTCCTGACGAATCAGTAGCAGTATATAAAATAGAGTATGTTCCTTCTTGACCTAGTTTTAAATCAGTCTTAGCATTAACTCTTATATTTTCTCCGCTATTATCAGTAGCACTTACTCCTGATTTAACATCATAAGAAGTAACTGATGTAGAAAAGATTACTTTATCTTGACCACTTATATTTATAACAGGAGCTTCTCTATCAAGAACTTTTACTATTCTTTCAGCAGTAAGAGAAGTAGATGAATCAATCTTATATTTATAAGTAATAGTATATGTATCTATTACTGTTTCATTTATACAGTATCTTTCCTCTGTACAAGGAGTAGTATCATCATGTTTTAAAGATGTTGCATTTATTTGTAAATTAGGAATACTACTATAATCTTCTAAAGAAAATGATAACTGAGTTGGAGTATCACTTCCTTCTTCATATAGGAATAATCCTTTTTCTTCATAAGTACGATTTTGACCATCTGGTTGTTGATTTATTATTACAGTATTACTTCCAGCTAGTTTTAAATTAGAATTAACTTTTACTTCTTCACATTCATTAGTTAATTTGTATTCAGGCGAACTACTACTATCATATGTTACGAGTACAGTATTAAATTTATCAGTAAGTGTTAGTATTTGATTATCAGTTAAATAACCATAATCTATTAACTGACTAAATGTAATACAATACTTGTTACTTTGCATAGGTGGATACATATTTGCTTTAACTTTTAAGAATGAATTAGTTGCATCAAAAACAACTTTTTCTTCTGCTTTATATATTGCTCCTTTTCCATCATCAAGCATTCCAGAAGCAGACATAAAGACAATAGAAAAAATTACAACTAATATTATTAAAACAGCTAATAATTCGATTAATGTAAATCCTTTATTATTTTTCATAGTCTCACCTAGTATAATTATATCAAAAAAAAGAGTTTTTATTAACTCTTTTTTTATTTTATTATGTATGGATCATTAATTAATCCATATCCTTCTACATATAATGACTCTCTAGAAAGTTCTTTCACTTCATTACCAATCATACTTTTTACAAGGAAAGTACCGTCTGAAATACTATTATTATAGTCTTCAAGAGTAAGATAAGAAGTACTACCAATACTAGTTAAACTAACTATTTTTATAGAAGTATTATCTATTTTAAGAATATACCAAAGACTATTATCATATAAAAGTAAATTACTTACTCCTTTACCCTTATATATGTAGTAATCATCTTCTTTATAAAGACCATTACCACTACTTACAATCTTTTCTTTTATTCCATTAAACATTCTATAACTAGGACAAATACCATCTTGAATCATTATATTATCAGAATTATCTAATTTCATAACACACATGTTACTTCTACTTAACATAAAGGATATAGTTTTATCTATAAAGATTACTCCTTCACCCTTTACATTATAAGTCTTATTATTCATTTCATATTTATTATTAATAACTATTTCTTCTAAAGAAACATTATTATTTTTAACATATGTACTTACATTATCTAGTAGTTTTTTACCATCATTTATTAAGTTATATTTAGGTCTATTAATTAGTTCATTTACTAATATAGGAAGGACTATTAACAATATAACAAATATGATATATTTCTTCTTCATTAGATCTTTAAGTGTTTTCTTACAGCAGCCCAGCTACCAAACATACCTACTACCATACCTATAAGTACAAGAGTTAAACTTGTAATATAAATAAATGGTGTTGGTTTAATTAGTTCAATAAATGAAGAGAACACTTTTCCATCAAAGTTTTTATATAGTGATGAATAACCAAATATTGTAATAATAATTGGTATTATTGAACCTAAGAAACCAAGTATTAATCCTTCAAATACAAATGGTATTTTAATATTAATATTACTTGCTCCTACAAGTCTCATAATATCGATTTCTTTTCTACGAGAGAAAATTGTAATTTTAATAGTATTAGTAATTAAGAATGCAGTAACAACTATTAAAGCAATTACTATACCAATACATATTTTTCTTACTAAATCAAATACTGATACTAATTGTTCAACCATTCCTTCACCATATTTAACACTATCTACTAAATCAATTTTTTCAATCTTTTTAGCAATATCACCAATATCATCAATATTCTTTACTTTGATTTGGAATGTTGGTTGTAAAGGACTTGTTTCTTCATTCCATCCAGACATGATGTTTTTAAATACTTCAGATGATTCCATCCATTCTTTTCCAACATCCATCTTAGATTTATATACATAAGATTCTATTCCATCAATATTTTGTATCTTTTCAAGAACATCATCTGTTTGTTCTTTAGTAATATCTACATTTAAGAACGCTACTATAGTTACATCTTGTTCTACGTTTTGAGCAAAGTTATCCACATTATAAGAAAGTGTCATTGCTATTGCTACAACGATTAGAGTAATTGTTATACAGGAAATTGAAGCTAGAGATAAAGAAAAATTTCTAAATACTCCTTTAAAAGAGTCTCTAATATTTCTTCCAATTATTCTAAGCGACTTCACGTGTATAAGTTCCTTCCGGATAATCTTTTAATATTCTTCCTGTATCTAGCAAAATTACTCTCTTCTTTAACTTATCTACGATATCAACATCATGTGTAACCATAATAATTGTTGTTCCCATTTTATTAATTTCTTCAAGAACCTTCATAATTTCCATACTCATACCTTCGTCTAAGTTTCCAGTAGGTTCGTCACATATTAATAACTTAGGTCCATTTACAATTGCTCTAGCAATTGCAACTCTTTGTTGTTCTCCACCTGATAACTCAGTTGGATAGTTTCTGGCTTTACCTTTTAAACCTACTAAATCAAGAACTTTAACTACTTTTTCATGTATTTCTTCTTTTGGCATACCAAATATTTCTAGAGCAAATGCTACATTTTCATATACAGTAAGCTTTGGAAGTAATTTGAAGTCTTGAAATACAACTCCTATTTTTCTTCTTAATTTATATATTTTACCATTACGTAATTTAGTAACTTCTATTCCACCAACATTAATACTTCCACTATCTGGTTTTTCTTCTCTATATAGTGTTTTTACTAGTGTTGATTTCCCACATCCAGTTCGTCCTATTACAAAGACAAATTCACCTTTTTGAATGTTAAGTGTTAAATCATATAAAGCAGTAGTACCATTTTTATATGTCTTTTTAACATTTTTCATTCTTATTAAGTCCATATAATCACCCTATCTTTTTATCTATAACTTTTTTTGATACCTCATATGCATCAGTTACTATATAAAATGCATCAGGATCAATTTTAAATAAACCTTCTTTAAGTAAGAAATATTCTTTAGTAGGAACAGTACACATAATCATTTTATTGAAATCTCCTGTGTATCCCCCTCTACTATCTATAACTGTTACACCATGATTTAAATCATCAAGTAAGAACTTTTTAACTGCTGTTTCATGATCAGTTATTATAAAGAAAGTCTTAGACTGACTAATACCAAGTATTACTTTATCAGTCATATAACTAATTAAACAAATATTTACAACTGAGTATAAGAATTTAGGAATACCAAATACAAATAATGCTGCTAGAATTATAATTCCATCAGTAAAGAACATGGCATTTCCCATAGACATCTTAAAATATTTTGCAACTATTTGATTTAAGATATCAGTTCCACCTGTTGTATACCCAGATTTAAATATTAAACCAAGTCCAAAACCAGTAACAACAGCACCAAGTGCAACTACTAGTATTGTATCTACTCCTTTTATATCAACATATGGTACAACAAACTCTGTTGCTTTAACCATAATTGGATATAGTATAGAACCAGCTATTGTTTTAGAAGTTTTTTGTCTTCCCATAAACATAAAGCTAAGAACTAATAGAAGTAGTGATGCAATAAGCATTATTGTTGAAATATCCCACTCTGTATATTTATTAATTATCAAAGCAAGTCCACCTACACCATAAACTATTTGCATAGGTTTTAAGAAACAATTAAAAGCAAGAGCGCTAATAATAATACCAAGTATAAATAAAGAAGCTCTCTTTAATCTTCCTTCTTTATAAATTAATTTTAAAATATTATCTTCTTCTTTTTTATGAAATAAATGCATAATTATCGACCTTTCATTAAGTATTCTGTTATAAAGTAATCTAAATCACCATCTAGTACTTTATCTACATTAGGTGTTTCTGCGTTTGTACGATGATCTTTAACAAGTGTATATGGACACATAATATAACTTCTTATTTGTGATCCAAAGTTAATATCATCTATATTCCCTTTTAATTCTAATTTCTCTTCTTCTCTTTTTTGAAGTTCTATTTCATATAATTTATTTTTAAGAACTTGCATAGCTTTTTCTTTATTTTGAATTTGACTTCTCTCATTTTGACAAGTTACTACTATTTTAGAAGGAATATGAGTTATTCTTACTGCTGAATCAGTAGTATTTACTCCTTGTCCTCCTTTACCACTAGATCTATAGACATCTATTCTTATATCTTTAGGATCTATTTCAATATCAATATCACTTTCTTCTAAGAAAGGTGATACCGATACAGAAGCAAATGAAGTATGTCTTCTAGAGTTAGAATCAAATGGAGATATTCTTACTAATCTATGAACACCATTTTCAGCCTTTAAGTATCCATAAGCATATAATCCTTTAACTAGAATTACTACTGTTTTAATACCTGCTTCTTCTCCTGGTTGTTCATCAATTATTTCGTATTTATAACCTTTTTTATCAAAATACCTTAAATACATTCTTTCAAGCATTTCAGCCCAGTCACAAGATTCTGTTCCTCCTGCTCCAGGATGTATTTCCAGGATTGCATTTTCCATATCATTAGGATTATTTAAGAAAATTCTTACCTTTTGTTCTTTAATTTTCTCATTTATTTGGTTTACACTTTTTTCTAAGCTATTTTTTATATCTTCATCATATTCTTCTTTAATAAGATTAATCATTTCAATAGAACTATCTATTTCACTAAGTAAACTCTTTAAAAAATCAATACTTTTTTGAAGATTGTTAAGTTCATTTATTACTTTTTCACTTTCTCTTTTATCATTCCAAAAATCTGGAGCACTCATTATATCTTGAAGCTCTTTTATACGTTTTTCTTTTGCTTCAGGTTCAAAGTGACCTCCATAAATCTTTAGCTTGAGTTAGATAAGAGTTAAAAATATTTGATAATTCACTTATTTCCATACCCTAACCTCCATACTATATAATTATATCATTTTTTCTTTCTATTTAAAATAAACAAATAAAAAAATGTGATTATTTAGTATAATCACATTCACTACATTTTATAGTACCTTTTTTATTTGTAAGCATCTTACCACATTCTGGACAAAACTCCCCAGTCGGTTCATCCCAGTATGCTACATTACATTTTGGATAATTGTTACATCCATAGAAAGTTTTGCCTCTCTTAGATTTCTTTTCAACTATATTTCCATCACAACTTGGACACTTACATATTACATGAATCTCTTTTGGTTCATTTTTTATATATTTACATTTTGGATAATTTGAACATGCTACAAACTCTCCAAATCTACCTTTTCTTATAACAAGGGGACTACCACAGTTAGGGCAAGATTCTCCTGTTTCTTCAGCAGCCTTCTTTTCAAGTGTTTTAAAAGCATTATCTACTGTTGGCGCAAACTCTTTATAGAATTCATCTAGAACCTTATACCAAATTTCTTTTCCTTCAGCAATCTTATCTAGATCATTTTCCATATTAGCTGTATATTCAACATTTATTATATTACTAAATGCTTCTTGTAATTTATCACTTACCTCAATACCAACTTCTGTAGGTACAAATTTTTTATCTACAACATTAACATATCCTCTATCTTTAATAGTAGTCATAGTTTGTGCATATGTACTAGGTCTACCAATACCAAGTTCTTCCATTTCTTTAATTAACTTAGCTTCAGTATATCTAGCAGGTGGATTTGTAAAATGTTGTTCTTTTGTAATTTCTTTTGATATTAAAATCTTTGAATTATATGTATCAAGTGGTGGAAGTTCATCTTCTTTAGTATCTTCATAATCACTATATACTTTTAAGTAACCATCAAAAAGTATAACTTGACCAGTTGCTTTAAATTGATAATTATTATTATTTAAAATAACTGTAGTATTTTCAGTCTTAGCATCTTTCATTAAAGATGCAAGTGCTCTATAGTAAATTAATTTATATAGTTTATATTCATCTGGTGATAAATAAGTCTTAATAGATTCAGGTGTTCTATTAATATCAGTAGGTCTAATACCTTCATGAGCATCCTGAACATTATCACTTTTCTTAGCTTGTTTTACGTATCCCACGTAATCTTCACCATATTTACCTTTAATAAATCCATAAGCATTCTTAACAAATTCATCAGATATTCTAATAGAATCAGTACGCATATAAGTGATTAAACCGACAGTTTCTGTTCTTAAATCAATACCTTCATATAGTTTTTGTGCAACACTCATAGTTTTCTTAGCATTAAAGTTTAATTTATTAGATGCATCTTGTTGCATAGTACTAGTTGTATATACAGGTTTAGATTTTTTACTCTTTTCTTTCTTATCTACACTTTCTATTTCAAAAGAGTTAGATAATTTATTAAGTATTTCATTAGCTTCATATTCAGAAGTAATCTTTATATCTTTATGATTATAGTTAAATAACTCAGCGTTAAATTTAACAAAATCAGCACTTATAGTCCAGTATTCTTCACTTACGAAACTATTAATTTCTCTTTCACGATCTACTACCAATTTTAAAGCTACACTTTGTACTCTACCAGCACTAGCTCCGCTAGTTTTAGCTTGTACAATATTACTTAATCTAAAACCAATAATTTTATCTAATATTAATCTAGTTTTTTGACTATCAACTAAGTTTTCATCTATCTTACGAGTATTATTAAATGCTTCTTTAACAGCATTCTTTGTAATTTCATTAAATACTACACGATCATAATCTTTATCTTTTAATCCTAGTACATCATATAAATGCCAAGATATAGCCTCTCCTTCACGGTCAGGGTCGGTTGCAAGATATACATGTTTAGCATCTTTGACTTCTTTTTTAATATTATCAATAACTCTTTTTTTACCTTTAATTACAACATAATCAGGTTTAAAGTTATTGTTAATATCTACTCCAAAACCATATTTACCTTTTGTAGATAAATCTCTAATATGTCCTACTGATGCTACTACTTTATAATCACTACCTAAGTAATTACCTATTGGTCCAGTCTTATGTGGTGATTCGACGATTACTAAATTCTTTGACATAGTCCACTTCCTTTGCTATTTATTTATACACTATATTTTTTTGTATGTCAATTATAATATACAACGAAAGTATATCAAAATCCTTTTTATTATTAATATTTTTTGATATAATTATATAGTACTAAAAGGAGAGGAAAAAATGGAAATAAGAGAAATTAGTGAAAACGAGTACTCTGATTTTATTAAAAGTTTTCAATATAGTTCTATTTACCAAACAGTTGAATACGCATCTGTTATGAAAAAGCAAAACTATAATTACTTATTTCTAGCAGCTTACGAAGGAAATACTGTTGTAGGTGCATCCTTACTACTTATTAGAATTAATAAAGGATTCCAATATGCATATGCTCCAAGAGGATTCTATATAGATTATTCTAATAAAACACTTTTAATGAATTTTACAAAAGAGTTAAAAAGATTTTTAAATTCTAAAGGTATAGTAGCAATAAAAATATCACCTTTAATAATAAGAAATATACTAAATAAAGAAGGTAAAGTAATAGGAACTAATCCAAGTTATGATATGATATTTAATAATTTAAAAGAATGTGGTTACTATCATTTAGGATATAATAAAGGTTTTGAAGCATATAAACCACGTTTTGAAGCTGTTCTAGATATATCTAAAGACTATAGATTATTATTTAAAAATATAAAAAAAGAATATAAAACTAAAATTAGATCTGCTGAAAAGCAAGGTATAAGAATATATAGAGCTAATTCTAATGAACTTTCTTATCTATATGATTTAATAAAAGATAAGTATCCAAGAAAGTTAGATTACTTAGAAGATTCTTTAAAATATTACGGTAAATCAGATAAAATGGATTACTATTATGCGAAACTAGATACAAAATATTATATTCAGTTAATTCAAAAAGAATATACATCTAAAGAAGAAGAATGTAATAGATTAAATAGTTTAATACTAGGTAATAAAGAAAATAGTAGTTTAATAGGTAGAAAAATGGACGCTGATAAACAGTTATCTATCTATAGAAATAAACTTGTAGAAGCAACTGAACTTCTTAAAAATCATCCAGAAGGACTTGTTCTAGCATCAGTACTTATTGCTAAAGAGCGTGATGAGATTCAGTTATATATGGATGGATATAATCCACATTATAAATCATTTAATGCTAAACATATCTTACTTTGGAAGATAATTGAAAAGTATTCTAAATTAAGATTTAGAAGATTTAATCTAGGTGGAATAGCTGATATTACTAACGATAAGTATAAAGGATTATTCCAGTTTAAAACAAACTTCGGTGCAAACATTGTAGAATACATTGGAGACCTAGAATTAGTAATAAACACTTTAAAATATGCTATGTATAAACATAAATAGACATTAGTAAAAACTAATGTCTATTTTATTTGAAAGTAATATTTTTGAAAGATAAACACATTTATGTAAAGAAAAAAGGATATATATTAATATATCCTTTATTTTTATTAAATTAATTATTTAATAATTTCTGAAATGTTACCAGAACCAACTGTTCTACCACCTTCACGAATAGAGAACTTAGTTCCGTTTTCGATAGCGATTGGGGCAATTAATTCAACTGTCATTTCAACATTATCTCCAGGCATTACCATTTCAACACCAGCAGGTAACTCGATAACACCAGTTACGTCTGTAGTTCTGAAATAGAATTGTGGACGATAGTTTGTGAAGAATGGAGTATGACGTCCACCTTCTTCTTTGCTTAATACGTAAACTTGAGCGTTGAATTTAGTATGTGGAGTAACTGTTCCTGGTATAGCAAGAACTTGACCTCTTTCAACATCAGTTCTTTGAATTCCTCTTAATAATGCTCCAGCATTATCTCCAGCTTCTTCTGAATCTAATGATTTTCTGAACATTTCAATACCAGTAACTACTGATTTTTGAGTGTCTCTAATACCAACGATTTCAACTTCAT
>JAEEGL015007782.1_pt1 | contig 22925 bp, 27 predicted proteins | sample 9134231 | NCBI WGS metagenome assembly JAEEGL01 (sample SAMN16246548, study PRJNA631951) | gut metagenome | biome: gut microbiome; feature: rumen; material: fiber-attached | host: Bos | place: Iran: Karaj | collected 2018-10 | reverse complement strand
ACGGCTTTGATGTTTGAATTTTACTTTTTGGCGATTGTAAAATTACTCATTTTCAGTGAGTTAACCAAACATCGAGGCCATTTTTATTCCTATTTTATGTTAAATTATGCAGGTGCGCCATCACTTGCGAAACTTTAGTTAATATAATCTTTCGGATATAACCAAAGATTAACAAATGGGGAACGAAATTGTAAACCCAGTTCGTGAATTATTACCGCACCAACGCAATTGTTACATAGGATAGAAACATCATAGTTACATAACATCCTACGATGATATGGATTGATGATGTTGTCGCGGAACCAAGGATTCCAATCAAGAAACATCTTATTTTTAATCCTGTCTATGATATTCATAAATGACATACTTAAAATTTCAACTTAAATAAACAGACAATAAAATTAAATAATCGTTCTTTTATCCATGAGCTATCTGGCAATATATACCAAAGTTGCATGCAAGTTTTCTCATACCACGAACACTGATGATATAAGCAGTGAAACAACTGCTTTTTATCTTCTTGCCCATTGTAATACCCGTTCCCCCAAACCTGAAGCAATAAATACCAAATGAGCGTCTTCTGTGCTCCTTTTTGAAACAAATCGATGTTAGCAGAAAAGTCCTCTATGATGACTCGAAAACTAGTCGTTTTTTTTCTTTATTTGGTTTTCCAGTTATTGAATTAGGGTTTACTCTGTAATAATATGTCTTCTCTTGTAGGCATGCAAACGAATTGACATATTTTGCCAGAAAGAAAGTCCAGTAACAATCCTCATGGATAATGCCTTCCTTGAAATACAAGTCCTTCTCATCTATCAATTTTCTTTTGACAAGTCGGTTTTGTGCCATGATTGACACCTTGTCATAATCGGGATGGCAGGGGACAGGTCAGTGGCATCGTTAAGGGACAAGTTATCAGAGTTTCTGAATAAGTCCTCACCCAACCCAAGGTTTCAGCAATTAATCACAATTGAATAGGAATCCCTAACGGCCTCTTCGTGTCGATTTGCACTCGACCGCACAGACTCCTCCATGTACTTGCGGAACTCCTCAGTATAAGTCGGCTCGAACGGTTTAACTTGTCCACCACTTTCTTGGGCAAGTTCGAAAAATCCTTTTGTCTCTTCCATATTCTTGGATATTATTTATAGTAAATTGTGATTAAACGATTCAAATCTCGCAGGCAAATTCGTTGCCACATCATTATAAGAACGTGTGTTCTCATCATAAATTGTGACCACATTATTGTTTTGCTTCAAAATCAATGATGCATATGGATTATCCGACGAGGCATGGCTTGTGGCATCAAGAATAATGAGCGAGTTGACTTTCTTTTGCTGAAAGTCCGCCTTTGTCGATACTTCTGTCACCCATATAAACTTTGGCATATCCAATTTTAAGTATGCTATCTTTAAGGTGTCACTAAAATCGGGATTCCTACGGATATATTCCCTATACGAGCGGCATGACGTAAGAAAAGTTCTCACTGCACTGCCTGTCGGAAAAACGAACTCTTTTTCAATGAAAAAATGAGCTGTATCTATTGCTTGTTCTGCGGGTAAATATATCTTTTTATGCAAGGGTACAATAAATGCTTGTATAAACGCATTGGGAAGATATTGTATCGGCTGTTTAAACCCATCAATCATATATGAGGGGCGATTGTCGTCATTAAATACAAAACTATCCACATTGTAGTTCCATACGATATACCCACTGGAACCAAAATATCTTCCTCTGTTCATTTTAGTCCTATCAGTTTCTTCTCTACCTATACATACCACAGCATGTCCACCAGCATCGGAACTTATTGCTACAGCTAAAGGTAAACCACTTTCAACATAACAGGTAAATAACTCTTGGAATCTCTTGTCCTTATTTGTATAAAGCAGGGAACTGAATCCCTGTTGTTCTATTGCCATCGATATTTGGTGAACAGTTAACCCTGACGATGGTACCATTCTTTCCGATGAATAGGCATGAAGGTTATTTATAAGTTCTGACGGCAATAAAGGTCTGTATAACGCATACTTGTTGCCGAAATACTCCATCAGATTCCATGTAGTGGTTTCTGCACAGGTCATAAACTCTCCGTCTTGCGAAGCGTGTGGGAATCCTTCCACAGTAAGTTTCACACCGAGGCAAGTAGCATGAAATTTGGCCAGTGTTAACTTTACATCACAATACGGTGCAATCTTGGCCTTAGGCGATATAATATTCCTGCCAATACACTTACCTATGGGACGCAGTACCATAAAACCAAGATAAAGACGTTGAATTTCTTCCTCTGAAAACTGCAAATATTCCTCTACAGTTTTAAATCCAGGTTCAAAGAAAGACAATCTAACACAATTACGGTAGTAGGGTTTCAACTTAGTTGAAAAGTAATTATAATAGGTATCCCTAAAAACGGCATCAACATATTCTGTCTCTACCACCATCATCAGCTCTGGGCGAATAACATTTAAGTGCTGCCTAAGCCTGTCCATATAATTCCCGAGTTGCTCATCATCCTTTACGACTATGAGCAGCTGATTTACTAGCACGCCAAAGATGTTCTTGTCGCTCAAGAAATCACCTACGTTTACAACATATTGCTTAATCATAGTACTTTTTGAACCTATTTTACCGCAATAAACCTTGTATCACCTGCGTAATGAGCCATATAGGGATTTTCTCCAAAGACAATGAAGACCTTCTTATCCCATATCAATTCCCATATAATTTTACTTAATAGAATTGAAGAAAGCGGATCCATTTCATTACTACTATATTGGGTATGGGCAGCATCTTTTACTTTCTGTTCATTCATTGCTGTTTGAACAATATAGTTGCTCAGCGTTCTAAAAGAAAATTCCCCATTTCTATCATTAATAAAAGCGAGAACCTTCTCTTTCATCTCCATTTCCGTATATTCAACAGGAACAGGATTTGAGTTATAATATGTTATATGCATAGTCTCTATTTTATTCTGAATTTCTTAATCAAAGCTTTCAATCTCCTTAAGCAGGATGGCTGGAACGAAGGCGATGGCGACAGTGGCGAGGCCGTCAAGTTCGACGACGACGCGCTTGCAGCGCTTGACGCGGCGGATGACGCCTGTGACGCCATTGAATATGCCACCGGTAATCAGAACGCGCTTGCCTTCCTTGCCAACGACTGTCTCGTCATTGAGGAACATCACGCTATCGTCGGTCATGGATGCGACACGCATGAAGTTCTGCATCTGGGCATCTGGCACCGTCATAATGGTATGGGCCTGCGGGGCTGTCCGGTCCATGATATAACGTAAAGGCTGCAACACTACATTTGTCGATTTCAGAGTACTAATCCGGTCCTTAGACGAGCGGATAAAGATGAGGTTATTGATGGCAGGAACCAGTTCACGATGAGGATTCGCTGTATCGGCATCGACCAACTTATACGTCATCGGTAGAAAGTTTTCAATCTCTAACCGGTCTAACTCTGCCTTCATCTTGAGTTCACGCGAGTACGTTACTCTCATTGGAAACCAAAGAATGGGGTCACCACACATCGTTGTGTCGCGCCCTAAACAATCGCCAGCTTTATCCATCATCATCATATCGCTCTGATTTTCAGTTGCTTTATGACTAGATCATTTACATCAAAGGTCGTTAATGACCTTAAATGAGGGTGCAAAGGTACGAAAAAATTTTCAAATACAGTTCAACAATAACGAAAACTATCAATCCTCAACGTTAATTCCCATTGTCGAAACTACTCACGCTCGGCAGAGATAATACAAGCATTAATCTGCTCTCGCATAATCGTAGCTTTTAAGGACAGTTCTTCCATCCGGCCTCGTCAGATAAAAATTAAAATTTAATTGTTTTTAATACCGATGGTCATCGGCAGCATATTCTCATAGTCAGTTAAGATCTTCTCTACCGAGATGTTCTTTGGAAGGGCCCTCAGTCTGGTACAGAAACCAAAGGCTCGCAAACTTTACTACTGTAGACCATTTAACTATGTTGAATGAAGGCTGCATCTCAGAAAAGTTCAAAAAAAATTCGATTTGCACTTCACCTGTCTCATTCTTAAAACGAGCGCAAAGGTATCAAAATCCTCTTTCATATACAAGACGTCAAAATTGACAGTTTACGCTCATTGTAAGGGGTTAATATAGGGTACACCTAACTTCTTTTTAAAGCGTAAAAACACCTCAAAAGCCGATTAATCACTTTTTTGTAATAAAACCCCATTGTAATAGGTAGGAAATTGTCTCCATATAGTATTCTGGTTTTTAGTGTATTGTACATCTTTATTTTTGTTTTCCACAATCGAATATCGTATGAACGTAAACTTTTATATATTTTATATTGAGAATAACCCTCTAAGAACATTAAATACGAAATGTGTTTTATTAATTTGTCTTCAATACCCTCAATTTCTTTAATATAAATTCTCCTTTTATTTTGGTTTTCATATAATTCTTTTAGTACTTTACAAAAACAGTCAATCCTTTGTTCGTAATTTTCATTAGTCGTTATAGAATGTTTCCTTATATGATATATATATGTCGCTTTATTTCTTATAGAACACATAGTTTCTGCAGAACATGCCAGAAGCGCGCTCCATAATTCGTCTTCATGTATAAGTCCTTCTTTGAAATATAACTGATTACGTTTTAAAAAATCGGTATTACACAATTTGTTAAATGCCATACAATACCATTCTTCTTTGGAATAGCTATATGCAATTTTTCTCACCCCTTCTATTCTACCATTTATAAGTAATTGTGGAAAAACTTGATCGCAACCTGTCGTTTTATAATTTCCTATTACGAAGTCGTATGGATAACCTCTGATTGGCGTTGTCAAAGTTGTAATGCAATCCTCTGTTATCTCATCATCGCTATCCAAGAAGTAGACATACTCCCCTGTAGCTGCATCCAACCCTGTATTTCGTGCAGCGGAGAGCCCCCGGTTATATTCATGTCTAAGAAAAATAAAAGATAGAGCGTTACTTAATGGCGACCGTTCAATACACTCCTTTGCCAACTCTATACTACGGTCTGGCGAACAGTCATCAACAAGAATTACTTCAAGATTACGATATGTTTGACAAAGCACAGATTCAACACAACGCACAATATATGGCTCAACCTTATATACTGGTATGATGATTGATATTTTTATCATGGCAGGTATGTATCCAAAATTATAAACGGGAAAAACCCTTGTGAAATTTTTCTATTAAAAAAGAATTTGCTTTTTCCCTTGCTGATTGTCTCATCTTAAATAAAGATTTGTTTGAACTCCTAAGATATTTTAAAGCTTTATTGAAATCGTCCTCTGTATTACAAAAAATAGTATTACTTTCGTCACAATAGTCTCTAATCGATCCGACATCACTACAAATCATCGCTAATCCCATTGCCAAGGATGTTACAATGACATTACTTCCTACAGTATCTGTCATAATATTGAGAGACACATCTGATTCTTTCATTTCTTTTCTAAGCTCGTCTTCTGGCAAAAAAGGAAGAAGTTTAACATTGTCAAAGTTAAAGTCCTGGTAATCATACATTCCCTTACATATTCTAAAATATATATCATGATTATTTAGCACAACTTTTCTCAACAAATCAACATCGCGTGCCATATTTCCCATAACTATAACAGAAAAACCATCATGCTCTTCAATTACATCATTTAAATAGTATTGATCCACATAATGAAAAGAAGTATGAATTTTCAAAGCAGGGTATCCTTTGGATACATAAAAGTCTGTTAGGCTATGACCTAATGTTAACAACATATCTATTGGCTCTAACCACATCTTCAGTTCACAGTCATTAAACTCCAATTCTGTTTTGGTTGGAGTTATATGGGCCATCGCATAAACCGGTATTTCTTGTTTGCATCTCTTTAGTGATTCTGCTATGACATTTTGCTTAATGCGCTTTATCATATATTCCATAAGAAATACCTTGTCATCATCTTTAAGCTTTTTTATAAGCATTTTTATAATTGAGCGAATTCTCTTTGCATTTCTTATTGGAAAATAAAACCTTTTCCATTCCAATTCTATTCTTCCGAATATTGAAGGAAGATAAATATTATAAACTATATCTGGTGGCATTGGTATGCTTTGATATTCCAAAGGATACTCCCTTGCCAAATAATCACATAAATATTTTATTCCAGCATGATTACCAGAAGTATTGGGCCAATCTTGATATACTAAATATTTCATTATTCCAATGCTTTACTTAAAAAATTTGTTGATATTAATTTCAGTTCTTCAATATTTGCATTAATCCTGTCCCAGTTATAATTAGAAACCATATCATTGCCAAGAATGTTGTTGTACAATGACGAAAACCTCGAATTCCCTCGTTCCTTATTTCGAACTAAAGTAAATGGTTTGTTAAAAATTACAGAAAACAATACACCGTGATACGAATCCGTAACAACATACTTTGCATCATAAAAAGAACGAACCCATTGTTCAACAGAAACATTTTCATCGTTATTCGTAACGAAATAGGGCTGAAAACCATATTTCCTTTGAACACTCTCTATTGTGGTTTGCTTTTCATCAGACCAATCTAAAATATAACAGAATAAGTCTCCCTGTGACTTTTGTGTTTGACCTTCCTGAAATAATCTAATGTAATCTTCCTTACATAGTAACAATGTTGGATCTAACACTAAATAAGCTTCGGGATTATTCCAATTGTATTTTTGTAACAATGTTAATGCCCCATCTTCTCTAACAGATACTGCATGAAATTTTTCATATAATGGAGTTAATAATCCCAGTTCTTCTTCCGTCAGCACATTTTCATCTATGCCAAACGACACCCCGTACGCTATTCTGCGAACACAACAATCACTTGGTAAAAAGTCAAAAAAGAAAGTGGTGAGACCATGATGAGATGCGTATTCTTTGCGCCAGACTTGATCAGATCCTACAATATACGCATCAAAATAATCATATTTCTTTAAATCTGATTTATTAAATATTGGTTTGGTATGTTTAACATACCTATCATAAAAAACATCCGTTTTTTTACAACGATCTAGATATGCTTGTTGGGCTCTATAATCTGGTATCAATGAGCCTTTATAATGATTAAACATTTTATGTTTTAACCTCCGCAAATAATGATAAACACGTTTATACAGAGGATCCCTTATGAAATTAGAACGTAAATTTAAGTGCGTCACTTCGTGACCCATCCTTTGTAATACAGTCATTAGGGCATACCTCTGCAAGTTGCCTCCATAATTGTTATCGTATTGCAAATTAAGAAGTGCTATTTTCATTGGTTCTATTTTAGACAAGTAGCCTCCTACCCAGAAAAATATGTATCACTAGTGCCTTTACTACTATAAAACATTGCCCTTATTCGCACGTCAAAGACAGGTATCACTTCCCATTACATATACAAGATGGCAAGACTTATAGTTTACAGGATTGCTATTCGCATCTGCTAATAATCTTATCAAATAATAGTTTTCAGACTCTTTTAATATGATATGCGTTGCGTTGATATTATAATGAAGCCTTAATAGAGTTTTTAAAATGTCTATTTGCTCAGTAGCGTTCTTTTTGACTAATAATGGAAGACCTTCAACGAAAGATGTAAAGGGTTGATATGACAAATCGGCCTTAGGATATATATGCAGCCATCCTTGAATGATGCTTTTTTTCCCAATTAAACTACTACTGGTATGGAAAACCTCTGGAACTAATTGAGTCGGTACAGGAAGCATAACTTTTTCAGATTCGCATTGCCCCAATATTTGCTCTACTTCTTTTACTTCATTATTCCGCGACAAATGGTTTCTTGATGTTGAATAATCTAAAGACATATATCTATATCCCCATATCAGACATATTATAACAAGAAGTATTTCTGTATATTTAACATAATTGTGGGATATATATATAACAGCAAAGAAAAAAGACATCAAAGAACCTAGAAGGACTCGCTCCTTGGGAAAGCTAGTAGACATCATAAACAAATTCGCTCCCAAAAACAATGCGATTACTATGATGAGATTGATGAGGGCATAATACTTTTTCCTTCTCAACAGTTCGAAGAAGACCCATACAAGAACTAATAAGACCCATCCTCCCTCCATGTTCCTATAAGCATTCATATAAGGTCGTATGTTTCTTCTAATCACCTCATCCCGCTTGTCTTCATATATTTTCTTATAATTCTTGATTTTTTCCAAAGTCAAAATGTTCCAGTCAAAGATGCGGTATCTGTAAAACAAATCATACGCCAGCCGATTCTCTTGGCTTGCTATTTGGGAAGTCATTTCGCCTGCTATAGGATTATCTGCAAGAAATCCCCGCGCTTCATTGTACTCATTGAACTCTTTCCATTGCTCACCTGAATATGCCGACTTATTTGTAAAAAAGGTAATAGCTGCAACAACGATTAGCCCAGCTAATAATATGCGATTTTTCCACCATGAAGCATCATTCCACCGAAAATTGCATAGAAATAATGGACAGGCTATCATATAAGGAATAAAAGCTGCAGAAAAGCGTATTTGAGTTCCAATAAAAAATAACAAGATACCATATAATTGTTTTCTATAACGACATTCCGAATTAAGCATCACCACTAATGATGCAAAACTAAGTTCTATTGACAAGATTGTATTTTGAGGAATCAACAACAGGTAAATTTGAAAAACGAAGAAAGAAAAAGCTACTACATACTTTACAAAAGTCTTTTGGGGTTTCCACTTCAAAACGTGCCATGAAATGACAGTATATGAAAGGAGATACAAACCATAGAAAATGACCGTATACCATTCAATGCCCAAATACATACTATAGAGCCATGAACACAGTGTGCTAAACAAATACCCTATGAACACGACTTCAGCACAAGGACTACCCGTATATACACCACTCAGCAAATAAATGTAGCGAGGGTCATCTGCTGCTGAGAAATATATTGGTTGAAAAAACAGTATTGATATTAAAGCAATTACTGATACCAATAGCCATATTTTATTCACGCATCTCATATCACTCCACTTCATTGATTAGTTTAAGCATGAAGGCATCTGAAAGCATATTTGGTCCGTATGACACACCATATCTGACAATACCAGTATTCGAACTACTTGAATTATACATTTCGCCATTATGCATGAATTGCGAATATTGCAAAACATCATTTCTCGACAATTCTATCTTTTGTTTTTTATATAAATAATACAATATCGGTAGCTCTGCCGACAAATCCTTTTTATTGTTTTCACCTACGAACTGACTGAACGAACGGTCTTGTTTCCAAAGTTCATATAAAGATGAATTAAACGCAGTGACCTTTTTCAGAGCACCTGTAGTCAGCTTTGATTCGTCTATCGAAAACAAACCAAGACAAAACCAAGAGATGCCACGTCCCCAGTTGGTCATCCCCATTTTAATGCGTGGAGGATTAGTTCTATAAGTAAATGCTGGTATACCTGTACTGTCATCGCATCCATATTCTATGTATTTCTCTATAGTTTTATATGCCAATTTCTCTGCTTCCACACAATGATAGGCTTGAGCATATTTCATCAAGAACGGCACGACCATACCTAATGCGTCAACAATAGAGCGACTTTTGTCATTTCCATATAATATCCCATAATCTCCATCCCTGTCTTTAAGCCAATAGAATAAATTATCAGCATAAGCCTTATATTTGCTGTCTGTTTTGAGACTATCCAAATAAATTGCCCCTATGCCCATTGTTGACTGATCTACAACTTCAAATGAAGTGTTCAAAACACCCTCAAACACATTAGCCAAATCCTCTATACTTTCTCTATCTCCATGAATCATGGCATCCTCCAACAATGCAACAAATGACCATGAAGGTTCACTCCAGTATAATAGAGGATATTTCTTGGGGGGGGCAATTTCTGATGTTAGCCTCTCACTAATAAACATCTTTGTTGATGGAAACTCAACACGTCTGCCAGATACAACATGGTCTTTTAGGGTTGACATTAATTGCGCCCGGAATTCCTCTTTACTCTTTAATACTTCACTAACTGTGAAATCCTTCTTAATCATAGCTTTCGCTTTCATTTCAAACAGGACATCTGAAACGACAAAAAGCACATTAAAGAAGAGGCTTATTCCTAATAGTATGATTAAAACCAGAACACTTTTTCTCATACTTACTTGACAGAATAATACGAAGATATCCAATTGATAATCCTATCCACCTCATCCACTGTCAACTCATAATACATCGGCAGCCTTACAAGACAGTCAGCATACATGTCACAGTTGGGCAGATCTGGGATATTCGTGTTATGCGAGGTGTAATATTCGCTCTTGTGTAGACTTAGATAGTGGAACACTGAAAGTACATCATGTTCTTTTAGATACTGGATCAGACCTGTCCGCTCTTCCAGGTTACGGCAGACAAGATAAAACATGTGAGCATTGTTGGTTGCATAATCAGGAATCTGAGGTAATTGGACAAACCCCTTTTCTGCCAAAGGCTGCAGTCCTTCGTAGTATCGTTCCCAAAGCATCTTACGTTTGTTTTGAATGCCCTCCATACTCTCTAACTGTGCCCATAGGAAGGCAGACACCACCTCAGACGGGAGGAACGAACTACCTGTGTCCACCCATCCGTATTTATTTACCTCGCCACGGAAGAACTCTGAGCGGTTGGTGCCTTTCTCCCAGAGAATTTCAGCACGACGAATGAATCGCTCATCATTGATGCCTAACAGACCTCCTTCGCCAGCTATGATGTTCTTTGTCTCATGGAAAGAGAAAGCCGAGAGATGGCCGATGGTACCCAATGGGCGACCTTTGTAATAGGAGTCGATAGCCTGGGCCGCATCCTCCACAACCAGCAGATGATGTCTATTGGCAATTTCCATAATACGGTCCATATCGCAGGCAACACCAGCGTAATGCACGCATACGATGACCTTAGTCTTCGGGGTAATCAATGCCTCTATCTTCTCCGCATCGATATTAGGGTTCGATGCCATCGAGTCAGCAAAGATGATTTTGCATCCTTGACGCACAAAGGCCAAGGCAGAAGACACAAAGGTGTAGCTGGGCACAATAACCTCGTCGCCAGGCCCTACCTCGCATAGCAGTGCGCACATCTCCAAAGCGTCAGTGCAGCTGGTGGTCAACAGCGTCTTCTTGAATCCATATTTTTCCTCAAAGAACTGCTGACATTTCTTAGTGAACACACCGTTTCCAGACAGCTTGCCAGTGTAAACCGCCTGATACATATAATGGGCTTCCTTGCCCGTGAGATAAGGTTTGTTAAAGGGTATCATAGATAAAAAACAATAATTCCTGCTAAAATCATGAGAATAGCCAAGATGGTTCGTTTAGTTATCTGCTCTTTCAGAAAAAGCCAAGATAATAATGGCACAAAGACATAACCTAAGGATTCCAACATACCAAGTTCTTTTAATTGTAACCCTTTACCTAATAACCATATATTAACCAGCAGGGAGGCAAAAAGAACGGAATATGCAATAAAGACCTTAACATTCAACATCTCATGTATTCTCGACTTGTGCTGTTGCCCCGCACTCGTTTTCAGCAATAACTGTGACGCGGAGCAGGAAAGGGATACCAAGATACAAATGGTGTAGTAAAGTGCCATACCTTATTTTGCGACAGCAATGGTTATGATTCCTGTAAAAACTATTCCACAACCAATCATATTCTGTATTGAAACACCCTCATGGAACACAAAATGGGCTATCATCAAGCCGAATACCAATCCGAAACTCTTATAAAGATATGCCTGGCTCAAGGGAACCATCTGTAGTATTTTCTGCCAAAGAACAGCATAGGTGCTAAGTACTATAATGACTCCTGAAAAATACGCCAGGTATGGTAAACTCAAGAAAGCATGGAAAGAGGCTGACTTGGAGAAATACCCAGAGGAGGCATAGATGGCTACAGCAAAAAGAATCAGCACAATGTTAGCCGAACTGTCTCTCTTTTTTCGTTGGATTTTCATAGTAGAGTCACCGAATGTGCTTCACAAACAAATAGGTCATGCTGTCAATTTAACCCTGAATAATTATAGAACTGCCACACAACAGGATTATTTGGACGAGGCAGCCATTTCGCTTTAATCCATGAAGTCAAGGATGTCTTGAACCGTCTTAAACTCACGTAATTTTTCACCCGTCAGTTTCTTGCCAAACTCATCATCCATCAATACAATGAGTGACAATTTGGCCATGGAGTCATACTCTTCAATTCCACTAAGCTCCATTTCTGGTTTCAAAGTACCACCATCCAGCTCAAGCATATCCTCAAGCATTGTAATTTTTTCTTCTTGTGTCATTTTCTTAAACTTTAATTATTTAACAATACAATATTTCTTTCTTATCAGCATGATAATTTTCCACCGTCAACATTTAAAACGGTTCCAGTTACCATCTTAGATTTATCACTTAACAGAAAAATCACTGCGTTTGCAATATCACAAGGATGACAATCGCCCAGATACTGACGATATGCATTTAACCTGTATTCCTCCGTGTCTTGTGCATAATCTTTATACTCTTCGGTCATATTGGTAATTGTTGCGCCTGGAGCGACACAATTAACCCGGATCCCTTTCGCGCTCAATTCTTTTGCTAAACATCTCATAGAAGCATCCATTGCTCCCTTAGATGCCGCATAAGCTGTTCGTGTTGCACGCCCATATTGAGCCCCGACTGATGAGATACCAACAATATTCATTCCTTGGTTAAATCTCCCTTTCATTGTAATACACCTCACTATCTCTATAAATGAAAAGAAATTGATGTTCATTACATCCAGCATGAACGGATACCTTGACAATTTCAGTGGGCGAACGGCCCCCGTTCCTGCACTATGAACAAATCCGTCTACGGGGCCATTCTCCAAAATAATTGTACGTATCACATTTTCAATAGAATCTGGCATGGCAAAATCGCAAACATAACATCGATGTTCATTATCAATGAGTTGGCTGCATAACTGTTGGAGCTTCTCCAAGTTACGTCCCATTAAAATAACCTTTGCCCCTAATTCTGCAAGTTGACTGCATATAGTACTGCCAATACCCCCACTTGCCCCAGCCACAATTATCTTTTTACCTTTAAACTCCATTTCTATGCTGTATATCCTCCGTCAATAGAAATACTTTGACCTGTTAATGATTTTGTGGCATCACTTAAAAGAAAAGCTACCAAATCTGCAACCTCGTCTGCCTTGACGATACCCAAAGGAGCAATATTTTCTTTAGACGTCTCTTCACTACGAATAGTTGTCACTGCTTGGATATGAGGCTTCTCTGCGTCAGTATCCACTGCTCCTTTTTGAATAGAGTTAACTCGGATTCCATACGGTGCCAATTCTACTGCTAAGCAACGGACCGCAGCATCAAGAGCAGCCTTTGCTGCACAAAATGCCATCTTTGCTTTCATGGCTCTGATACTACTTATACTGCTCATTGCTACAATACTTGCCCCTTTGTTAAGACCTTTGTATTTCTTCAGTGTTCGAATCAATTCCACGAACGTTCCGTAGTTGTCGATCATTATTTCAGACACTATTTCTGGTTTCACAAATTGCAGTGGACGAAAATCGCTATGTACAATATTGAACACCACTCCATCAAAAGCGCCATGCGTCTTAACGATTTCCTGCACTTTCATTTCCAATTCGTTAATTCCACTAGGTTGTAACAAAAAAATACCCCCCCCCAGAACCGTTCAATCTATCTAAAATAGCAACATCCAATCCAGTCTTTAAGCCATAGAACACGATGCGCTTTTTGGTCAAATCGTAAACATTCATCATCTATTCAGTTTTTCCCTTCAATTCTTGAACCAATTTCCAAATAGACTCCGCTGAATTGAAATTCTCCGGGTCTAACTCAGTGATTCGTACTTGGACTCCAAAGGCATCATCTAGTTCTGAGATAATGCTTACTACATCAAACGAATCTAGAATGCCGTCATCAATCAGAGCGGTTTCGTTCTCGAAATCTACATCGGGACGAATTCCCTTCAATATCTCTAAAAGTTGTTCCATCATTATCTTTTTTTTAAGTGCATTATTATTTCAATATTATCTTTAAGTAACCTTATCGTCTCATTATCATTATCAAGACGGATTGACTCTACATTTATATGAATATTATTAATTGTATATTTCTCTATTGAGTAGCTCTCACCATTGAAGTTCAACTGTGGCGTACCCATCGTTTGGAGCGGACCATAATCAAAAGCTCTCAAAAACGCAGATATCTTCTCAGCGCTCCAATTTAAATCAAGAACGCCATCATTAGGTTTCATCCAAGAATAATGAATGGAATGACGCTCAGTCTGCTTTGAGCCTTTGAAAGTGCCATCCAACAAACCGGGAAGTATCTCTTCAAAGCCTTCCATTACCAATTTACTGTTTATGCGCAACAACATGAAAGATGTGGTCTTGTCTGTTATAGGCGTTGACTTTTGAACCAATATATTACCGGCATCAACATCAGAAACAACATAGTGCCATGTGATACCAGCTTTCTTATCACCATCATAGATAGCCCAAGCCTCTGCATTACGCCCTGGGTGCTTAGGAAGTAAGGCACCGTGATAATTAACAATAGTGATATTGTCCTTTTCCACTACTTCTTTGGGGAAGAGATAGCGGTTGGCTGCACTTATAATCAAAGTCTGTTCATTTAGAGCCAACAAGAATGCCTTAAGAATATCGCCTGATAATTGCTGATAGGCAATACCTTTTTTTTCACAAAACTGCTTGCAAGTAGGAACAGTAGCAGGCCTGCTTTCTATCAGTTCTACATCTTCACCTGCCTTCTTGAAACAAAAGGCGCAACTGTTGGCAACAGCACCTGTACCGATAACATATATTTTGTTATAAATACTCATTGTTACTACTAGGCTAAAGAACCATCATACATCCTCTTTAATTCTACACGATCTATCTTTCCATTCATATTATACGGCATCTGCAATAGATGATTGCATATTTCAGGGAACATATATACAGGAATGCGCTCCTTTACCAGATTGATAATATCCAGAGACTGACCATCAACTGTAGTGTAATAAAGCACTAACTTGTCATTCTCATGATCAAAGATGCAAGCAGCATTAGTCACGCCTTCAATTGCATTCACAGCGACCTCAATCTCCCCCAACTCGATACGGTTACCTTTATGCTTCACTTGGAAGTCCTTACGTGATACAAACTCCAATTCGCCCTTATCATTCCATTTGCCAAGGTCTCCTGTACGATATATAATATCATTGTAAAGGTTGTGCAAGGGATTCTGGACAAAAACAGAATCTGTTTTCTCACGGTTGTTGTAATAACCCATTGCCACACCTGTTCCACGACAACAAATCTCCCCCACTTCCCCTACGGCAGCAAGTTTATCCTCGTCATTTAGAAGTATTACCTGTTTGTTAGGAATGCTTTTACCAATAGGCACATACTCTCCATCCCTGAACTCCCGGTCTACAACATAATAGGTGCAGTCAACTGTCACCTCTGTTGGTCCATACACATTGATGTATTGTACCTCTGGCAGATTGTTACGCCATGCATTCAACTGCTTGGCTGGCATAGCTTCTCCACCAAAGGATACATGCTTCAAATATAGTGGTTTCTTCTCATCAAGAATACCAGTGTTTGCCACAAGTATCACTGCGGATGTAGCCCAAAACAAGCATGTCACTTTGCGCTCATTCAGAAACTCAATAAGCAGTTTGGGGAAGGCAAAACATTTCTTTGGTATTATATTCAATGTGGCTCCTGAACGTAAGCATATACCAATGTCCTTCACCGAGCAATCAAAATAGAATGGAGCTTGATTGGCTACCACATCTTCATCCGTGATACCAAACCGTTCGACCAGGAAGTCTGCAAAGTCCATCATTCCACGATGTGAAATCAATACTCCTTTAGGAACACCTGTTGAGCCACTGGTAAAGATACTATAAACCGGATCCAGGTCGATTATGTCTCTACGAACCAAAGCTAATGCTTCTTGATTCTTTGGAGCTTCTTTTGCTTCTACATAGTTAAGACGTACACCATTAAATCCAATCTGTTCAAGTGTTGTGTTATCCCTATCAGAAATTGTTATGGCAGCAATGGGCTGGCAAACGTTAGAAATCAATTTTACCCGCTCAAAAGGCATTTTACAGTCAATGGGCACATAGAAGTTACCACTTTCTACAACGCCCATGAAGCCAGCAAGCGTTTCTACCTTACGGTCAACAAAAACCAAGATAGGTTGACGCATCGCACCGTCTGTGGCTTCAATCAACAGCGAACCAATGTTCTCTGCCTCATCAGCCCATTGGCGAAACGTCAATGAACGCTTATCGTCAGCAATTCCTATTTTATCAGGGAAGCGGGAAACCTTATCGTAAAGATATTCAAGGATATTAGTAATCATTGTATTTCTTTATTTAGAGTCCTCTCATGTCTTTGAACAGTTCGTTGGGATCATTGATAATACCCTCATCAAACACAGTATCATCGTAAATGATTGGCAGAATGTCTGCGGTATTTATCTTGAATGAGGTTACACCCCATGACAACCCTATACCGAAACCACATAGCATGACATTAATTTCTTTATTATCTGTATCTTCTCCATAACGATCACACATAGATACTACTGGAGAAGCACCGCTAGTATTGCCAAATTTTGGCAAGGTGATAGGCATCTTATCCTCGGGTATCTTGGCTTTCTTAGCTATCTGTTTCAAGATATATAGATTGGCCTGATGGAATGCGAAACAGTCGTAGTCATCCATAGTGGTATTAGTCTGAGCAAGGAAGTCCTTCACAATACGAGGAACGTCAAATACGGTGAATGTAAACACGGATGTTCCACGCATAAATGAATCATACAATGAGCGTTCAATACCATCCTCGCACATCACTTCTTCATGCGAAGGGTTCATGTTACGACAGCCCCCACCAGGTACAATCAAATAGCGGTAGCCATTACCATCGCTTCGCACTAAGCTTTCTAATTTATCTTCAGGGTTGTCAGTGCGTTCAATCAACAAACATACACCCACATCACCGCCTAGCATTACTTTCGACTTATCGCGGGGATTTACGCTTTTACTACCAGTGTCACCACTAATGAGAAGTGCCTTGCGGATATTGCTTGACATCATCATGGAAGCAACTACCTGAATACCATAAACCACGGCAGAGCAACCCAATGAAATATCAAAGCAAGCACATTCCCTACTCAAACCTAGTCGTTTCTGCACAATGAAAGCTGTAGCAGGGCGTGGATAGTCTGGGCTATGTGTAGAAACCACTAAAGCGCCAATATCCTCCTTATTGATATTCTTCTCACTGATGATTTTCTCTGCTGCTATGTAGCCAAGGTCTCCAGTGGTCTGATGATAAGATGCCTTGCGGGAAGTTATCACGCCTGTCATCTTTTTGAATTTCTCTACCTCTTCGTCGCCAAACTGCTCTTTGAAGTCATCAGGGCGGACCTCATGCGTTGGCATAGCTGTTGCCATAGCCGTTATACGAATACCCTGAAAATTGAAAATTGCCATTGTATTAACCTATATGATATAGCTTTGCAGCCTGAGACAAATAATGGCCAGGCTTTTTAATATTCTTAATAACAATCGATCCAGGAGAAAGCCACACGTCATCACATATGGTGACTCCGTCAGAAATTGTAACACCGACCCCTACAAAACAACGCTCTCCAATTGTAACATTGCCCGCTGTTGTAACTCCTGTTGAGAAAAAGGTGTGTTTCTTTACATGCCCACCATGATTAACCACAGACCTTAACGTTATAGCGACGTTATCTTCTATAATCGAATCACAATTAACATATACCCCATCAGAAATTAAGATACCTTCTCCTAACTTGGCTGTGGGATGAATAAATGCAGACGGAGAGATTATGTTTGCCATAGGTATAATCCCTTTTATTTTTTCATAGAGTTGTGCCCTTCCATCAAAATTATTATAACCACTAGCAACAAAGATACAATCAAAGATACCTTGACGATACAATTTTATGCAATCATCAGTACATCCTAATACTGGCCGACCTTCTATGATCGTACCTCTTTCTACATAATCATCAAAATAGCCCACCAATTCATACAACTGATACAATTCAACCATATAGTGCACACCATGAGCCATGGCTTTTGAACCTATTAATGCTAATTTTTTCATTTGAATTAAAAAAAGTGTTGTAATTTAACAATACTAAATGTATTTGTGCTAACTGCTAATTACCGTCTCGTTTGTTAGCTTTTTAAAATGAAGAGAGTTTTCTGATACTAACAATAATCTCTTCATCTGATTTGAAATATTGTATCGCTTTGATATATCAGATAGCCACAGCGGTCAGCACTGCATGTAACATTCCGCAAATTAGTTTCGCTATATTCACATCGCACAATCGAACTGTTTTGTTCTGAGAGTCTAAAAAATGCCAGAAGCCTTTTCGTCTCCTCACAAAGGAAATAGACTCCTGCGTATTTCCGAAAAGATTTTATAGGTACCGAGAATTCCCCAAGAGCAACATCTACCACACCTTTAAGAAAGTCATAACCTGTAGAGAGCTTTACAAGGTCAGAACCAATGAAGTCACCACCCATCCTTGCTCCGATTTCCATAATGCATATTCTTCCATCTGCCGTTATCTTGTATTCGGAATGGGAGGCTCCGTTAGTAACACCCAGTGCCGTCAGTGCACGTTTGGTTATTTCGTATATTTCCTCGTACATTTCCTTCGACAAGTTTGATGGTTGATGATGCTCTAGCTCCACGAAGTGAGGAGCACCCGTTGTCACCTTATCGGTAATGGCCAGTGGATAGTGGATGCCTTGGTAGGATATGAATTCGACACTAATCTCCTTGCCGTCAATGAACTCCTCTACCATCGCTTCTTTTTTAAAAGAAACATCCAAGGCTTTCAGAACAGCATCACGGAGTTCTTCTGGCTTGTTTACCTTCTGTACACCCAAGGAACCTGAACGATCTGAAGGTTTTACAATCAGAGGGAAATACCATTTGTCTCCACTCAGCTGCATTACATCTGTCACCATCTGGTATTGAGGGCACGGCACCTTGGCCCCCATAAAAGCCTCACGCATCAAGTATTTATTATTAGCCTTAACGGCACACTCATACGAATTGCCAGGTAACCCCATTTTTTCTGCAATATAAGCGACTGTAGGTGCTGCAACATCAGAAGCGATAGTACAGATTCCATCAATTTTCTCTTCACGACAAATGCTCAGTATTTCATCTATTTCAATAATAGAGATTGGATAGAACTTGTCACAGACATCTGCACATACTGCCCCATCACGCCACGCGAAGCAAAGCGTGTAAAGTCCCATTTCCTTTGCTTTCTCAACCAAAGGCTTTTGGAGATACGATGCGCCTATGATAGCTATTTTCTTCACGCTTATCTTAGAAATTGATTTTGTCCATTATTATAAAATTAGGACGGTCTTTTACCTTGTTAAAGACATTACCCAAATAAATGCCAATTACCCCTAATAATGAGATGATTATTCCTGCAATCAGCCACATGGAAATAACAATTGTGGTAAAACCACTAACTCCGATTCCACCCACAAAATACCGTATTAAATAATACAATGACAACAATATAGAAAGAAACACGATGAAGAATCCAAATTTCAAAGCTAACTTAAGAGGTTTGTTCGAAAAAGAAATAATCATTGCAGATGACAGAGAGAACAGCTTGAACCAAGAATAGCCCGAAGTTCCTTCTGCTCTTTCATTTTTTATGACAGGATGGTAGCCTATCTTAAATCCTACCCATCCTACTTCACGGGGAAAACATCTGATATAGTCACCCATGCTCAATACTGCATTGATAACCTTCCGATGAAAAATACCAAAAACATTTGTCTTAACATCCGGAGCATCTGACAAATAGTTGAAAACAAAATTGAAAACACGAGCCGTAATCTTTTTCATAAACCGATCCTTGCGTGCTACTCTTTTCGCAAACACGGTGTCATAACCCTCCTGGGCTTTCTGATAGAGATGGGGAATCTCCTCGGGGCGGTCCTGGAGATCACAGTCCATAACCACGACCCACTCGCCTGTAGATTCCGTCAAACCGGCTGTAATGGCATAGTGCTGACCGAAATTACGGGAAAGATTGATGCCTTTGACCTTCTTGTCTCTGGCACAGATTTCCTTCATTTTCGACCAAGAGTCATCGGGCGAACAGTCGTTGACCAGGATAATCTCATAGTCCTTAGTGAAGGTTTCAACAGCTGCCTCTATGCGTGAGACCAGTTCGTCGAGCATCTTCTCGCCTTTATAAATGGGGGATATGACGGATAAAAGCATAATATATCAGTAAAAATGTTAAAACTAATTATTCTATAACCCATCTGTGATCACATAAAACAATCTTACCACTTAAATGAGGGGCTATTTGTTTTCCGTTGTTAAAGAAATCATCTTGCTCGACATTGAGTTTAATCACATTGTCTAAATAGTCTGCACAATCTGTTTTTGAAACCAAATTACTTGCTGAGCACCATAATCCCAATCGATAAACTCCAGGAGAGAGAGGAAGCTTTGGTATTTCTAAAGTAATGTAATGTATTCCAGCTGATAATGGAAAATTATCCATGGTACAATGCGAAGGAAATGACATGATTGGCTCGCCTAACATAGTACGAACACCTGCTGAAATATATACATTTTGAATATCTTCTGCAACCTTTACCTTTAATCTAATGCACAAAGGTTTACCACAATGAGGTTCAATAGACATCTTGTTATTGTCTACATATTCATATCCAATAAATTTCACCAAGCCATTAGTTACATCAGTTCTTGGAATATCATCAAGAGACATTCCCTCATAGTTGTCTGCATAGACTTTCAAATATTCATCAACAGCCTCATCTGCGGTGCCTCTAAAGTTCAATATGCCATCTTTAAGAACTATACCATTCTTACATAGTTTACGAACAGCAGCCATATTATGACTCACAAACAACACAGTCCTACCACCATTTTGACTAACCTCCTGCATCTTTCCAATAGCTTTCTTCTGGAATTCAGCATCACCAACGGCAAGGACTTCATCAACGACGAGGATTTCTGGCTCTAAATGGGCGGCAATGGCAAAACCAAGACGGACGGTCATACCAGAAGAATAACGCTTGACAGGGGTGTCAATATAGCGTTCACAACCACTGAAGTCTACAATCTCATCGAGCTTGCGGGATATCTCTTGCTTGGTCATGCCCATTATGGCTCCATTCATATAAATATTCTCCCTACCCGTCATCTCGGGATGGAAACCAGTACCGACCTCGAGGAGGGAGGCAATGCGACCATTGGCAATAATCTTGCCGGTAGTGGGAGAGGTGACACGGGAGAGGAGCTTGAGCAGGGTGCTCTTACCGGCACCATTCTTGCCGATAATGCCGACAACATCACCTTCTTCTATCTTGAAGTTGATATCCTTTAGGGCCCAAACGTATTCGCTCTCTCCCTTGTGGGAGCGGTCGTTAGTTTCACCGATTTTCAAGTATGGGTCTTCCTTGCGGAGCACATTCATCGTCCACCACCTATTGAGGTCGTGGCTGATGGTGCCGGTAGAAACAAGACCAAGGCGGTATTGCTTGCCGACGTTTTCAAATTCTATAGCGGAACTCATATATTTAACGTTAACGGGAACGGGAACGTTAACTTTGCCTGCGGATTGAGGAAATTAGGCCAGTCAACTGTTTTTGTCTCCCTTGTAAGATTAAACAACAATTCTTTATAACACTGAGAACGAGAACGGGAACGAGAACGGGAAGATTCTTGGCGAAGCGTTTGGTTAACGTTAGCGTTATCGTTATCGTTGATATTAAACGGTATCCATGAAGGAGCGTTGTACTTTGTTGAAGACCACCACACCGAATACGAGGAGGATGGTCATGAAGGCGAAGCTGTAGCCGAGGGCGAACCAGGAGAAGTAGCCTTGGCCGAGGGTCGCATATTTGAAGGCCTCGATGATAGAGGTCATTGGGTTGGCCATTATGATGGTACGGAGAGTATCATTCGTAACCATCGAGATGGGATAGACTATGGGGGTGGCGTACATCCAGAGCTGAACGATGAACGTGAACAGGATGGTGAGATCGCGGTATTTGGTGGTCATGGATGACACCAGGATACCGAAGCCCAAACCCAAACCAGCGATCATCAGGACAAAAACGGGCACTAAGAGAATGGCCCAATTGGGACAGATGTCACTACCGCTAAGGAAGAAATATAGGTAGAATGCAACGAACAAGCCAATCTGTATGCCAAAGCGCAAAAGATTGCTTAAAACAGTAGCAATAGGAACTACCAGACGGGGAAAATAGACCTTGCCGAACATGGCTTGATTGGCTGTGAACGTGGATGATGTCTGGTTCAGACAGTCGGAAAAGTAGAACCAGCAGACATTACCTGCCATATAGAAAATGGCCTGAGGAACACCATCAGTACTCATCTTGGCTATACCACCAAAGACTACCATATTCATAATGACCGTCAACACGGGTTGTATAATGTACCACAGTGGACCAAGGATAGTCTGCTTGTACTGTACTACTATATTGCGCTTGACAAAGAGTTCTATCAGGTCACGATAGCGCCAGATTTCTTTGAAATCTACACTCCATAGCTTCTGGTGTGGAGTAATCACCATTCGAATTTTATCCATTGAAAATTATATATAGTACGTTAACGGGAACGGGAACGTTAACTTTGCCTGCGGATTGAGGAAATGAGGCCAGTTAATTGTTTCTGTATGCCCGTAAGATTAAACAATAATTCTTTATATTGTTCTTCTGTTATGTATTTTAGGTTCTTGGAAATGAGGAGTTGAGTTT
>JAEEGL014787102.1_pt1 | contig 22925 bp, 13 predicted proteins | sample 9134231 | NCBI WGS metagenome assembly JAEEGL01 (sample SAMN16246548, study PRJNA631951) | gut metagenome | biome: gut microbiome; feature: rumen; material: fiber-attached | host: Bos | place: Iran: Karaj | collected 2018-10 | reverse complement strand
CACCTCATGTTTCAGCGCCACCTCCACCTGCGTATCGCTCAGCAGCGAAGCCCAAGGGCTCTGCGGCACCACAATGGCACGCAGCAGATCATCATCCTGCATCACAGCCACCTCCTTAACATAGCGGTCATACTGCTCCAGCTTATACTCTATCTCGCTGGGCTCAATATTCTTGCCGTTACTCAGCACAATGATCTCCTTCGTACGGCCAGTGATGGTAACACGGCCCTTCTTGTCAATGGTAGCCAAGTCACCGGTATGGATGTATCCGTCCTCATCTATCACCTGAGCCGTCTCCTCAGGGCGGTTATAGTAACCCAGCATCACATTGGGGCCCTTGGCACACAACTCCCCGTTTACCAGTTTGCACTCAATGCCCGGCAGAGGCAATCCCACACAGCCCGGGCGGATATCCGTAGGACGGGTAAAGCAGATAATAGGAGCCGTCTCCGTCATACCGTACCCCTCCAGTACATCCAGGCCCAGTGTCTTCAGGCCCTCGCCAATCTCCTTGCTGAGTGCGGCACCGCCGCTGACAAAGTACCTGATATGACCGCCCATCTTACGGCGGATACTGCCGAAGACAATCCTGGAGAGCGTCCTGCTGCGGAAGAAAGCACACATGCCGAACAGCGAGGAAGTGATGATATTAGAGTCAATCTTCTTCTTGATACCCCCGTACAGCATCTGCCACAGACGGGGCACGCCAATCACAATAGCCACCTTACCCCGGCACAGCGTATCCATCAGGTCAGGCGCAGTCAGGCTGGGACAGATGGCCACACCACCGCCCGTCCAGAACGGAGCCACCACACTTCCCATCAGCGGAAGCACATGATGCAAGGGCAGCAGAATCATCGTGCGCCTGCTGCTGGTATAGATACGCACATCCTGGGACACACCCTTAATGTTCGCCATCATATTCTGGTAACTGAGCATAACCCCCTTAGGGCTGCCCGTAGTACCCGATGTATAGATGATAAGGGCAATCTTCTGGTTGTAAGGAACCTCCAGCTCCGCCCAGGGCAGCCGCTCAGGCAACTCCGCAGAAGCATCAGGCTGCCTCTTCATCATATCATCTATAATATAGTAGGGAATCTCCTGCCCCGTATCCGCAAGGGACTGCCGGACAACCGGCAGATTGCGGCGTGAGGTCCAGATACCGTGAGGCTTGCAGTCACGCAGAATGTATGAGAGGTCCGAGACCGTACTGCTCGCATCCACAGGAACCGCTATCCCGCCCTTCTGCCAGATGCTGAAGAAAGCGTAAATCCAGCCCTCGCTGTTCTCACTGAAAACAATAATACGCTGCCTGTCAGAGAGGGGAATCTGTCCCGCAAACATATTGATATACTGCAATGCTTCCGCAAATGAAACGCTGCGTTCCCCCGCGATAATAGCGATCTTGTTCAAATTCTTCAAGGCTCCTTCTTCCCGCATATTGTTTCCGGATTACGTTTTTGGTTTATATTGAAGACAAAATTACAACAAAATCACAAAGACGCAAGAAAAAGAACCGATAATATGAATATTTTATTGAATTTAAAGAAAAATAACCCTCATAAAATCTTTATTAGAGGAAAAAGATGTAATTTTGTATTATAATTCAAAAAGTATAAACTTATCTGTATGAAGAAGATTGTCATTTTGATGTTTGCCTGCATGTGTATGATAGCCTGCAGCAGCAACAAGAAGAACGATGCAGTTAAAGAGGAAACACCGCAGAACACAGTACTGATCCTGTACTACTCCCAGACGGGAGCAACAGCATCTGTTGCCAACCAGCTGAAATCCAGCCTGGAAGCCGATATCGAGGAGATTATCTGCGAGGAACCCTATTCGGGAAGTTTCGAGGAAACGATTGAGCGTTGCAAGAAAGAGCATAAGAACGGCGAGACCCCGGCCATCAAGCCCGTCAAGTCCGACATTCAGAAGTACGACATCGTCTTCCTGGGCTATCCCATCTGGTTCGGCACCTACGCCTCACCCATCGCCACTCTCATTAAGAAGGCACACCTGGAGGGCAAGATGATAGTACCCTTCTGCACCTTCGGCAGCGGCGGTCTGGAGACCAGTATCAGTGACCTGAAGGAACAGCTGCCCCACTCCATCATCATGGAAGGCTTCGGCATCCGTAACGCCCGCCTGAACTCATTGCCCGAGGAACTCAATGAATTCCTCATCCGCAACGGATACATACAGGGCGAGGTAGAGGAACTGCAGGACTTTAACGTACAGCTTGAGCTCACAGACGCAGACAAGAACATCTTCCACCAGGCATGTGATGACTATCCCTACCCCCTGGGAACCCCCACCTCCGTCTCCAAGCGATACAGAGAGAACGGAACCGAGTACTGCTTCATCACACGCCTCTCAGACGACAGCAATGCCGGCAAGATGGCCGTTTACGTCAAGCTGCTCAACCAGAAGGACGCCAAGCCCGAATTCACCAGGGTAGTAAGAAACTGAAACAAGTTGAAAGTTTACGGTTTAAGGGTTTAAGGAGTTTAATGGTTTAAAAGTTTAAGAGAAGTTAACGTTATAAAAAGGTAAAAAGATGAAATACGGATTTGACAACGAGAAATACATTCGCATACAGAGCGAGCATATTAAGGAGCGAATCGCCAAGTTCAAGGGCAAACTCTACCTGGAGCTCGGCGGCAAGCTTTTTGACGACCACCACGCCAGCCGCGTACTGCCCGGCTTCCAGCCCGACTCCAAACTGCGCATGCTGCAGCAGCTGGCAGACTCAGCCGAGATTGTAATCGTCATCAGCGCCATAGATATCGAGAAGAACAAGATCCGCCAGGACTTAGGAATCACCTATGACGAGGACGTCCTGCGCCTGCGCAGCGAATTCCAGAACCGCGGCTTCCGCGTCAACAATGTAGTCATCACACATTATAACGGCCAGAGCTCCGCCGACCAGTACCGTCACCGCCTGGAAAGCATGGGCATCAAAGCCTATTACCACTACACCATCGAGGGCTATCCCCACAACGTGGACCTCATAGACAGTGACGAAGGCTTCGGCAAGGATGACTTCGTAGAGACCACCATGCCCCTGGTCATCGTAACAGCCCCCGGCCCCGGCAGCGGCAAGATGGCCGTCTGCCTGTCCCAGCTCTATAACGAGCACAAGCGCGGAGTAGAGGCAGGATATGCCAAGTTCGAGACCTTCCCCGTATGGAACCTGCCCCTGAAGCACCCCATCAACATCGCCTACGAAGCCGCCACCGCCGACCTCAATGACGTCAACATGATTGACCCCTTCCACATGGAAGCCTATAAAGAGGTAGCCATCAACTACAACCGCGACGTAGAGATCTTCCCCGTCCTGAATGCCATCTTCGAAGGCATCTACGGCAAGTGCCCCTACAAGAGCCCCACAGACATGGGCGTCAACATGGTAGGGTTCTGCATATCTGATGATGGAATCTGCCAGGAAGCCTCACTTCAGGAAATCATCCGCCGTTACTATACCGCCCTTGACAAAATGGCCCTCGGAGCCTGCAACGAGAACGAAGTAACCAAGCTGAAGCTCCTCTTCAAGCAAGCCAAGATAGACACCGACTACCGCAAGTGCACCGTAGCCGCCAAAGCCCGCCAGGAAGAAACCGGCGTACCCTGCAGCGCCATCGAGCTGGAGGACGGCAGCATCATCACCGCCAGCAGCTCCCCCCTGCTGGGCACCTGCGCCTCACTGCTGCTTAACGCCACCAAGCACCTGGCCGGAATTGACCACTCCGTCAAGCTCATCTCCCAGGATCTGATAGAGCCCATCCAGAAGACCAAGACCGAATACCTGGGCGGACATAACCCCCGCCTTCATACTGACGAAGTGCTCGTAGCCCTCTCCGTCCTGAGCCAGAATGACGCCAACTGCCGCAGGGCACTGGCCATGCTGCCCCTGCTCAGAGGCTGTCAGGCCCACTCCACCGTCATGCTCAGCGAGGTTGACCAGAAGATATTCAAGAAGTTAGGCATCGGCCTGACCTGCGACCCCGTTCAGAAGGACACCCTTTAATACATATATATATAATAAGGGAAGTTAAAGAAGGAAGTTAAAGAGAAGTTATAGAATGAAAAAGATTCTGATTTTAATGCTCACCCTTCTGATGGGAGGAAGCATATATGCCCATAGCACCGATAAGGCCGGTATCGAACCCCAGAACACCCGTCAAACCGACAGCAAGAACGTCGAGGACGGCAAGTTGGCTCCCGACTTCACCCTTAAGAGCCTTGACGGAACAGACCTCAGCCTCTCCTCACTCCGGGGCAAATACCTCATCCTGGACTTCTGGGGCTCATGGTGCATCTGGTGTATCAAGGGATTCCCCGAGATGAAGAAGTACTACGAGAAGTATGCTGACCGCATGGAGATACTGGGTGTGGACTGCGGTGATACCGAGGAGAAATGGAAAGCAGCCGTACAGAAGCACGAGCTGAAGTGGAAGCAGGTATATAATCCCAGGGATTCCAAGCTGATAGCCCAATATGCCATCAGCGGCTTCCCCACCAAGATAGTCATTGACCCCGAAGGCAAAATCATCAAGACCGTTGTAGGTGAAGACCCCGCCTTCTATGAGTTCCTTGACGAACTTTTCAAGTAATCATATAATAATGTACAGAAATCTATTACCATGTATTCTTTTGTTGTTCTCCTTCGCTCTGTGGGCAGAGGACTTCAATATAACATCGCCTGACGGACATCTGAAAGCTACCGTTCACTTAGTGGATGGTAAGCTCAGTTATACAGTAAGCAGAGATGACAGGATCCTTGTTAATGAATCCCCATTGGGATTGAAAGTTTCTATACAGGATCTGACAGAAGGTCTGAAACTGGAGAGCGTGGATTCATCTATTGTAGATGATGCTTACACCCTACCCGTTGGCAAGCGCAGCCAATATAGAGATTATTGTCACACATTATCTGTTACTACCATAAAGTCAACGTGGAAACAGACAGTAGTATTCCGCGTATATGATGACGGTTTTGCGTTCCGTTACATCATCCCCAAATACGGAGCGCATTATAACGCCACGCTGACAGACGAGGCGAGTCTTATCCGTGTGAATAATTTCTCTAACTGCCTCGCCTGCAGATTCCTGGGCAATTCCGGTGGAAACAATCCAAACTATCCATACGAGGGTTTATACACCAAGTATACTTCCTGGTCAACATTGGCAAGCACAGGTGATGGTCGTTTCAACTCCCCTACTCTTGTGTACAACGGCAAGGATTATATGCTTATATCAGAAGCGGATTGCCGCAGCATATTCTGCACCTCATTAACAAAGGCTGAAGAGGAAAATGGAACATTCTCATACAGTTGGACAGGAGCGACTAAAGACTATGCTGAAGAGAAATCATATCGTATCTCCTGCACCCTGCCTTTCCAAACGCCATGGCGTATGGTTGTATGCGGAGATCTTAAGGCGATCTTTGAAACGACGATGGCAGAGAACCTCTGTCCGCCAACTACCATAGAGGATCTCAGTTGGATTAAACCTGGGGTTGCTGCTTGGTACTGGGGCGGTTCTGATGGCAACAAGAGCGAGATAAGGGAAGCCTATGGCGGAATCCACGAAGGCGAATGGGCGCATTGTGAGCTAGCAGCGGAGATGGGTTGGTCTTACTACCTCATTGATGCAGGCTGGAGTTCTTCGTGGTTCCCAACATTTACTAACGATGCCGGCAAGAAAGGGGTAGATTGTTTGCTTTGGCAGAATGCCGCCTTAAGTAGCAACCAATCTTTCTCGAACGAAAATATGGATGCGACCTTGAAGAAGTATAAAAATTGGGGCTTCAAGGGCGTCAAGGTTGATTTCTGGGAGGATGACTCAAAGGAGACAATGACCAGAATGGAGAATCTGTTCAAGGCAGCTGCGAAATACAAGATGCTAGTCAATCTGCATGGCTGCACCCGCCCTTCGGGCCTTCGACGCACCTATCCAAACATTATGACACAAGAGGGAATCTATGGTGGTGAACAACAGTTCTGGAACCCAAAGAAGAATTCTACCCAGCACCATTTAGATGTTCTCTTCACCCGAAATGTGGTAGGAGCAATGGACTTCACGCCTGGCGATTTCGCCACCTGGCGAGGAAGCCTGCTCACACAAAGGAGCCAGGGGCATCACTTGGCACTGACGGCACTCTTCGAGAGTGGTATTGTACATATCGCAGAAGCTCCGCACAACCTGAAGTATTTCATTGGTCGTGACATTATGAAACGACTGCCCGCCGCATGGGATGAGAGTTTGCTTTTGGAGGGCAATCCAACGTCCTATGCCACAGTTGCCCGAAGGAAAGGAAGCGACTGGTGGGTATCCGGTATCAGTGTAAATGAACGAACCTGTAGGGTGAAACTGGATTTTTTGGAAGAAGGAACGACCTATACGGCATATATCTATCGCGATGGCTCCTGCCGCTCGGACCTTAAGTTCGAGAAAAAGGAAGTTACTAAAGACAAAATCCTTAGCATCAAGGAACTTAGTGAAGGAGGCTTCCTGATGCAGATTTCCCCGAATGACAATCTGGATGTACCACTCGAACGTACAACTTACGAGGCAGAGGCAAGTAGCAACTACCTTACCGGTAGCGCAAAACGCAAGTCTTATGATGCGCTTCATGCTTCTGGAGGCAGTTACGTAGGTGACGTCGGGAATGGCGCTAAGATTCAGTTCAAACGCATCAAAGCTACTCACGACGGCGAATACATCCTGACAATCTACTACATTTCAGCGGATACCCGTCCTGCCAAACTCCTTGTTAACGACGAGCAGGTAGGTGATAGCATCTTTTTCCAAAGCAACGGCGACTGCACAAGTTCATGGAATCCCGAAGGAATGAGTTGGAAGATGATACCTATTACTCTGAAGAAAGGTTCCACTAATACCATTACCATTCAGGCATATGATGACCTATGGGGACCCAACTTCGACCGTATTACTATACATCCTGTTCTTTCAGATGAAGAAGTGGTCAGCATGAAAAGCCTCACCCCTGACTCCAATCCCGTAGTCGATGAGAACACTTATACTTTGGATGGTCGTATAATAAATAGTCATTCTGCTAAAGGTGTATATATAAAAAATGGGAAGAAGCGACTCGCTTCCTCCCATTAATTATATCTGAGAATTCTCTCAACTTTCAACTTTAAATTTTCAACTTTACTTAGTCCTTCCCGTATAAGCGTCAATGCCGGAAGTATCCAGCGTAGCAGAGAAGAACTTCTCAGCAGCCTTATCCACCTCCTTGCTCCAGGGCTGGCGACCGTTCACCTGAACCACCCACAGCTTCAGCTGCTTCTTATGCCAGTTAACCATACAGTTGGTACCCCAGGCACCACCATGGCCGAACCACGCATTCTCATCATCCTTCTTAGGAGCGTTCAGACCCAGTGAATAACCGCCCAGATTGTCAGGACGCGTAGTAACAGCCAGGATACTCTTCACCGTCTCCTCCTTCAGGATACGTACACCATTCTCACCCAAACCCAGGTTCATCAGCATCTTATAGAACTTCAGCTGATCATTGGCAGTAGTCCACAAGCCCGCACCCGCCGAAGCAAATACATGACCGTCATTATACGGACGCTGCTCCCAGCCGTTCTCCAGGCGGTACTTGGCAGGCTCACCAGCCTTCACGTCATACATCTCAATCTGAGTCTTCAGCTGCTTGTCAGTAGGCCAGAACCAAGTGCTCTTCATACCCAGGGGATCCAGCACCTCCTTCTTCAGGTACTCCTCCCACTTCATACCGGTAACCACCTCCACAATAGCGCCGCCAATGTCAATACCCGTGTTAGAGTACATATCACGTGTACCGGGCTCAAACATAATAGGCGAACCCGCAGCAATGCTGGCCACCTGACGCAGGGGAGCACCGCCTGACCAGCCGCCGCCACGCACATCACTGCGCTTAGCGCTGCACTCAAAGGGGAAACCGCCCGTATGATTCAGCACCATACGCACAGTCAGCACATTCTTAGCCTTATGCAGCGTCCTGATACCATCCTTGTCACTGTCCTGCACCCACAGCTCCTTAAACTCAGGCAAGTACTTGGACACAGGGTCATCCAACGAGATTTTACCCTCTTCCACCAGCTTGGCAATGGTAACACCGCAGAACCCCTTCGTCTGCGAACACTGCATAAACACATTATCCAACCTGATGGGACGCTTCTTCTCCACATCCGCATAACCTATGCAGCAAGTCTCCTGCACACCATCCTTGTAGAAGATACTGATAGCGCCGGGCAGTTCACCACGGTCCACATAGGGTTGTAATACCTCACGCGCATAATTGGTCTTGGAATCCCTGACCTCAGTCTTAGCCGTTCCGCACAAGCAGAACATCACAGCCAAAAATAAAAATAAATGTCTCATAGTGTTTATATATTTAATTTAAAAAAAGTCAATTATCTCTCCTTTCGGAGAGGGGGGGGCAAGGGGCAAGAGGTTCACGGTTCACGGTTCATGGTTCACGATTCATGGACTTTTGGAACTACGGATCTACGGAATTACGGACCCTCGACTCTTGACTCCAGACTCTTGACTCTAGACTTCAGCCCTCAGCCTTCATACTTCATTCAACTGTCAACTCCCTCCCCCTCGGGGGAGATAGAGGGGGGGCTTTTTTACAGTTTTTGCCCCCAAAATTAAGGAATTTATGGTAAAATCACTACCTTTGCATCATAAAATAATATAAAAAGGAATGAAAAGAATAATAATACTCCCCCTGATGCTATTACTGCTGGCAACAACAGGCCATGCAGACAGTTTTGACAAGGACGCCTGCACCAGTATCATGGTAGGCAGGAAAGCCTCTGCCGACGGCAGCGTAATCACCAGCCACACCTGCGACTCCTGGTACCGCACCTGGATGGACATCGTACCCGCACAGGACTACCCCCGTGATACCGTCATGAGCATCTATGAGGGAACCATGCACACCGAACACGCCGCAGACCGTACCGGCGTCAAGGAGAAAGGCCAGATACCCCAGGCCAGCCACACCTACCGCTACCTCAATACCGCCTACCCCTGCCTGAACGAACATCAGTTAGGCATCGGCGAAACCACCTACGGAGGCCGTGACACCATGCAGAACACAGCCGGCATGTTCATGATCGAGGAACTGGCACGTGTAGCCCTTCAGCGCTGCACCACCGCCCGTGAAGCCATCCGCCTGATGGGCGAACTCATTAAGAAGTACGGATACGGAGACAACGGCGAATGCCTCACCATAGCCGACCCCAATGAAGTATGGATCTTTGAGGTACAGGGCGAAGGCCCCAAGAAGATAGGCGGCGTATGGGCCGCCCAGCGCATCCCCGATGACGAGATAGCCGTCAGCGCCAACGTCAGCCGTATCGGCAAGATAGACCTCACAGACCCCGACCACTTCATGGCATCCGAGAACGTATTCCAGGTAGCCCGTAAGATGAAACTCTGGGACGGCAAGGAAGACTTCTCCTTCTGGAAAGCCTACAGCGGCGGCAACTACTTTGACGAACCCAAGAACTACTCCGTAAGGGAACTCTACATCATGCAGCAGTTAGCCCCCTCACGCGGATTCACCGCCGATATGGAGGAACTGCCCGTAAGTGTGAAACCCGATTCACTGGTAAGCGTAGAGCGCATAGCCCAGCTGCTGGGCTCTTATTATGAGGGAACCGACCAAAGCCTCTCCTGCCGGGTGGACAGCCTGGCCGCCCGTTCAGCCGTCAAGGGGAAAGCCATGATCACCAACCCCTGGATGAGACCAGACGAGATCACCCTCTACGGAAAACTCCTGAATGATTCCACCATGCAGAACATACGCACTGTAAGCGTCAGCTGGTGCGCCTACAGCACCATCATACAACTACGCTCCTGGCTGCCTGATCAGATAGGCGGCGTAGCATGGATATGCCTTGACAACCCCGGGCAGTCACCCCGTTTCCCCGTCTTCTCCGGCAACACCACCCTACCCATGATGCTCAACATCTGCGGCCAGCACCGCCTGCGTGACGACGCCGCCCTATGGCATTACCGCCTGGCCAACCGCCTGGCAACCGTAAGGTGGGGAAGCTGCCGTACCCCCATGCAGAAGACACAACAATACTTTCTGGATAAGGGAAAACGTGAACTCCCCTTCGTAGAACAGACCTGGCAGTCATTGCCCCAGGAGGAGCGCGAAGACTTCCTCAACGGCTACACCCGCGACTTCTTCGGCGCCACCATCACCCGGTGGGACGAACTGTACCGCAAATACAACCGCCAGCTCTGGTCAGGATGGTAAGCGTAGGCTCTTAATAGTTGCGATTCACCCACTCAATAATCCGCAGGAAGAAGGTGACTGCCGAAACCTCATGGTTCGTAATCCCCCACTCCTTCGTTGTCTCAGAACTGTATTCACCCACAAACTCCTCCGTTTTAATCCCTTTCTCCTTCAGGAACCGGCTCATCGCGTAGAAGTTATCCACGGGCACCACATCATCCTTCGTGTCATGGAACAGCATCACATCCAGGTCACTGCGCGGCGTCCATCCGCTTGTAAGCGCATCCGCCGCGAAGGCCGCCCTGAAGCGCTTTGACAGCGGACTCTTATTGTCCAGCACAGCATTCGTAATAATGTCGCTCGTCTTCTTCGTCTTGATAAGCTCCAGATCCAACGCCATACGCTTATTCTGCTTGCTCAGGAACCACTTGTCAAAGTTCTTAGCCACAGGATCCTTCAGGTAATCATGGATATCATATCCCAGGCGGAAGAAGTAATTATAGGCAAACAACACATTGCACACCGTACTCGGCATCTCCGTAGTCCCCTTCGTAACGACATCAAACATCGAGTTGATATCATAAGGCCCGTCACCCGCAAAGGCCCGTTTCACTTTAATCTCAGAATGACGTTCCGAAATCTCACGCAGCACACCCATCGTCGTCTGTCCACCCTCCGAGTAGCCCGCAATAACCAAGTCATTCCCCTTCTTCACCTGCAAATCCTCAATCAGCCGCTTCGCAGCCAGATAGGCATCCAGCGAGGCACGCCCGTTCGCCCTTGATATACAGTAAGCCTGCGGCTGCTTCTCCGTAATGCCAAAGCCGTAGTAGTCAGGCGACACCACAATAAAGTCCGTCATGGCAGCCCCTGTAGGAAACTCCACCGCACCGCGTGAAGGTGCCTGCGTAGTAGCATAAATCGTAAAATGATTGTACAGCAGAATCCCATGGAACGGCTTCCCCTCACTGATCAGGGACTTGTTAACCGTAATGGTACCGCTCAGCGTACAAGGCTTGCCGAAGGGATCCACCGATGGATAATTGAACACATAATTCATATAGTCCGGGAAAATCTCCACCGGAATACTGTCCGTAATACAGGGCATGGGAAGCGTGGACTTACCCATCCAGTCCTTAACCAGATCCCCCTTAAGACCCTTCGCCCTTTTCAGCGAACCCCTGTGGGAAGTATTGTCATAGGTAATCTCACCCTCCTCACAGCTCATGTTAATCTGCCCTATATCCACATAGTCGTTCTTATCCCCCTCACTACGCGTACGGGCAGACATTATCTTCTCCCCCGAAAGCGCATCACTCAGCACAATCTCACCGTCAGGCGTAACCCGCCACATAAAAGCAGCCTCCTCAGGACCGCCGTAAATCTTCAGCGGCTCATTAAACTCATCATCAAATACCGCCAGCGCCACATAGCCCGTATGGTCAGCCTTAGCCTCCACCGCTATCAGCGCATGGGTAAAGGGCTTCCCCTCCTCCGTCACATCCGCATATTCAAAATCCTCGTACCAGAGGCCTACAACCTCCTTCTCCAGCCCCTGAGGGCCCGTATCACCCTTGTCCGTGCAAGCCGTCAACGCCAGCAGCACCGTACATACCGTAATAGTAAAGATTCCATGTTTCATACAGCTCGTCTTTTTCATGTTTACTGCAAAGGTAATAAAAAAATCACAAACCACATGATATTTTGAAACAGTTATTTTTGAACTATGAACTATTATCACATGCGAAAAATCAGTTAAAACTACTGACAGTAGTGTACAAGTTAGGGACAGAAAGGGGATTTTAGCGCAGTTTCCTGTTTAAAATACGGAAGAAAAGTCTAAATTTGTGCCATCATAACCCAAAAAACGACCAACTATCCGTACATGACAATTAACCTGAAAAGAAACATCATTCTTACATTAATACTGATACTGCAGGCAGCTGCACAGGCACAGACCTGGCACTCAGTAAACATAAGGGACGGACTCTCATCCATGTTCGTACTGTCAGTATATCAGGACTGCCGGGGTTACATCTGGGCAGGCACCTACAGCGGACTAAGCATTCTGGACGGCAACGGATCCAAAGTAGCCTTTACAGACCGCCCCGAGGTAAAAGCCGCAGCCGGGGCCATGGTACTGGGGATAGGAGGCTCACAGGACGGATGCGTATGGATAAACACCAACTTCGGCATAGACTGCTGGAACATAGACACAGGCAGATATGAACACCACCCACGGTTTTCAGGCAATTATCAGATGAGTGTCGGCCCCAAGGGGCAAGTAGTCATACTTACCCGGAACAAGGAATTTTACGCCTACAACGTCCGCCGGCACCGCTTCCAACCCATAACAGCGGAACCCGTAGATGTAAGGGACATACATGCCATGGACATAGACTCCACCGGCTGCTGGCGAATGATAACCGGCACACACACATCCGAATACCAGCTGAGCGAAAAAGATGACGGGCACATAACAGCCACCCTCATCCGCAGAACCATACACGAGGTAGGCCCCCTGGTAAGTGCCAAGGCAGACAACGGCAGTCTGCTCATGATAAACGCACAGGGCATCCTGTACCAAGGCGACCTCAGCGGCCGTCACGCACGCATGATATGCCAGCTAAGCCCTAAGATGATGCAGAGCCAGCCCTATTCCGCCATACTGAAGGACGGTGAAGACTACCTGATAGGACTCTATGCCCGTGGCATATACCGCCTGAAACGGACAGTGCAAGGCTACGCCGAGGAACCCACCCCACTGACCAGCGGCATCTTCGGTATCATACGTGATACCCGGCAGAACATCCTATGGGTAGCCACAGACGGCGAGGGACTGCGCTACCTTTCGCACGAACCTTATGAAATACATACCGAACCCTACAGCCGCCTGCCCTTCCCCGTCTCCGCCCCGATAAGAGCCATCCTTCAGGACAGCGACGGAAACCTATGGGCAGGCACCAAGGGCGACGGCATCATCCAATACCAGAACTACAGCCCCCAGCACATACAGGCCCGGCAATTCACCCGTTCCAACAGCGGCCTGCTTCATAACTCGGTATATACCCTCAGTCAGGGCAGCCACGGAATCATCTGGATAGGCTCAGACGGCAAAGGCATCAACTATTATGACCCACGGGAGCAGCTTATCAAACAACTGGATATCCAGCACCCGCATCTGCGATCAGTACACGCACTGACCCAGGTAAACACCCACGAACTCATAGCCTGTACAGGCGGCGACGGCATCTTCAGGATACACCTGCAATGGAAAGAGGGCAAACCCCACGCCACCAGCCTGAGACAACTGTTTTATGACCCGCATCTGCCCACATCATCCAACTTCACCAGCGTAACCCAGAGGGGAGAAACCCTATGGTTAGCCAACCGCGAGATAGGCATACGCAGCCTGAACCTCAGAACCGGCCGCACCCGGCTATACCGCCCCCGTACCCCAGCCGTCAGTGCACAGAATGACCCCATAGCCCTATGTTATGACAGCATAGGAGATAAACTGGTATGCGGCATGAGCCGCGGCCTGTTAGTACTGAAAGGGCCTAAGCCCCCCTACACCGTGCAGGACATCGGACAGATCACAGGCCTGCCGGACGCCACCACACGCGCCATAGCATTAGAGGGCAGCCGCCTGTGGGCAGCCACCACCCAGGGACTGGCCTATTATGACTTGCAGACAGGCGAGAACAGCATCGTCAACACCCCCCACGAAACCCAGATTCAGGAACCCAGCGAGGGAGCAGCCTATTATGATGCCCGCCAAAGGCTCAAATACTTCGGAGCCACCGGCGGATTCATCGTAGTATCAGCCCCCCTGCGCACACCCGTCCCATATACACCACCCGTACATTTTACAGGCATAAATATAGGCGACAGACACATCGGCATCAACCAGCAGATTAACCTCAGACATAACGAAAACTACCTGAGTGTCAGCTTCACCGCCGTGGACTACCTGCATGCCGACAGCTACCTGTTCGAATATCGCCTGGCCAGCAGCTCAGACAGCACCTGGCACCCCATAGGCCACGCCCGTAACATCAACTTCGCCAATCTGAAACCCGCCACTTACCGCATACAGGTACGCTATCATAAGGGACAGTACGTAAGCCCCGCCTCAGAACTGGCCTTCACCATCACACCACCCTGGTATGACACCGCATGGGCCCGCCTGCTATGGATACTCATACTGGCAGGCAGCATAGCAGGCAGCATACGGCTGTACCGCTGGCAACGCGCACGCAGTCAGCAGCTCAGGCAGATGAAGGCACTCACCAACCAGCTGACCCCCTATGATGTAGTCGGGGACCGCATCCTGCACCGCGAAGACCAGCAGTTCCTGGAGCAAGTCTTCCAGACAGTGATAGACCACATATCCAACCCCGACCTCTCCCCCCAACTCATAGCGGACAAGCTATGTATGGGATACCGCACCCTGTACCGCCGCCTGCAAACCATCTCAGACAAGACACTGGCCAACATCATCCGCGACATCCGTATGGAACACGCCGCCCAGCTGCTCACACAAACCCGTATGACCACAGAACAGGTGGCCGCCCAGGTAGGCTATGTAAACCGAGGCTCCTTCCACAAACACTTTGTCACACGTTTCGGCTGCACACCCCGCCAGTTCCAGACCCGCATGCAAACCGAATTGGCACAATCAGCGGAAAAAGCTGTACAATCCAAGGACAAATGCAGCCCTGACACCCCCACAGGCAATATTATTATAAAGGAAAAACCATAACTTTGCACCGTAAACTAAAACAGTATACTCATTATGAAACAAACCGTCACATTACTGGCAACACTCATCCTGATTGCCGTAACCACCATCCCGGCCCACGCCGAAGAACCCGTATGGTGCATGGTCACAGACCAGGGCCACGCCATAGAAATGAGCCAGGTAGCATGCCTGGCAGCAGCAGATGAGGAAACCACCTTCGGCATAGTCCTAAAGGACGGAACCATTATAAATAATGTACAACGCGTAACCTTTGACCAGATTATCCCCACCGGCATCAGAAGAACCAGTGAGACCCCCTTGCCCGTAAACAGGGAATTAGGACTCGAAGGCATCGCCCCCGAAACACCCGTCAATGTATATGACACAGGCGGAAAACTGCGGATGAAAGGCACGGCCGGCCTAATCACCCTCACCACCCTGCCTGACGGCATCTATATCATTCAGATTAACAACACATCATTCAAAATCCGTAAGCAACATGAGTAAAATGAAATCTCCCCTCACCCTACTACTCCTCCTGGCCAGCCTGACCGGCGCCGTGGCCCAGACAAGTACCAAGCCCAAGTTTGCCGTCTTCTACCGCAACATGGTAGGCACCGAGGCCGCACAACAGGACTTCGCCAAAGCACAGGAAACCGACAGCTGGGCCCCCGGCCACACCTACTACGGTCATAAGGACCTCAGCCAGATAGACCATATCACACGCTACATCCCCTGCACCGGCTTCGCCCCGGAACGGGAACAGATACAGCTCACACAGGGCGGACAGCAGGACATCGCCCTCACCTTCACACCAACCGATGCAGTCAGGCAGTATGTAGACCGCACCATCCGCACCACCAATAACCGCGTAGCCACAGCCGAACGCATCGGGGGCGACCATATCCGCGTCACAGCCATAGGCCCCGGCAGCTGCCGGCTCCTGCTGCATCACCCCGAGGCCAGTGAACGCGCAGTAACCGTAAACGTCATACCAGACGAAAACTACGTAGAACACCACGTAGATTCCCTCCTGAGACTCATGACCCTGGACGAGAAGCTCAAGCTCATAGGCGGCACCAGCTGGTACTACACCAATGCCATTGACCGCCTGGACATCCCCCGTATGCGCATGTGTGACGGGCCCGTAGGCGTAGGAGGCGGCTCATGGGGCCCCGGCAAAGCCACAGCCTACCCCGCCGGCGTGCTCCTCTCAGCCACCTGGAACCGCAGCCTGGCCCGGCAGATGGGCAGCCAGATAGGACGCGACTGCCGCGCCCGTGGCATCAACATCATCCTCGGCCCCGCCGTCAACATCTACCGCTCACCCTTGTGCGGCCGTAACTTCGAGTATATGGGCGAAGACCCCTACCTGGCAGCACAAACCTCCACCAACTACATCATAGGCGTACAGAACGAAGGCGTGTCCGCCACCATCAAACACTTCATGGGCAACAACTCATCCTATGACCGGGACCACATCAGCAATGACATAGACGAACGCACCATGAACGAGATCTACCTGCCCGCCTTCAAGTCAGCCGTACAGGTAGCCGGCACAGGCTGCATCATGAGCAGCTACAACCTGCTCAACGGCATCTACACCACCCACAACCATGACCTCCTCACCACCCACCTGCGTGACCGCTGGGGCTATAAAGGCATCCTCATGTCCGACTGGGGCTCCACCCATGACGGCCTGCAGGCAGCCCTTGCCGGACTGGACCTGGAAATGGCCAGCGCCGACAACATGAACCCCGACGCCATGAAACAGTTCCTCAGCGAAGGCAAGATAACCCAGCAGACCATTGACCTCAAAGTCCGTCACATCCTGCACACCCTGTACCGGTTCGGCTTCAATAACCAAACGGGCAGTGACCTCACCATCCCCCTTGATGACCCCCAGAGTGACCATACAGCCCTACAGGTAGCCCGCGAAGGCATCGTCCTGCTTAAGAACCGGGACGGCATCCTGCCCATTGACCCGCAGAAATACCGCCACATTGTAGTAACAGGCAAGAACGCCTCAGGCTTCGTACGCGGCGGCGGCAGCAGCGGCGTAGATCCCCTGCACTACGTCAGCATGAGGGACGGCATCCAGGCCATCGGCACCCAGCTCGGCATCCAGGTAGATTACAAGGACCAGCTGGACTTCCTGCCCCAAATCATGTACACCACCCCTGACCTGGCACAGAACGGATTCCGCGCCGAATACTTCAATAACATAGACTTCAGCGGCACCCCCGTAGCCACACGCACCGAAACCAAGATCAACTACAACTGGAGCGGCATGGCCCCCGAAGCCGGCAACCTGAGTACCGAAAACTACTCCATACGCTGGACCGCAACCATGTGCTCCCCCACCACCACCAGCTACCAGCTGCAACTGGGCGGCGATGACGCCTACCGCCTGTACATAGACGACGCCCTCGTCATAGACCAGTGGAACCCCTCAGCCTATCACAACAGCACCGTCACCCGCCGCCTGACCGCCGGACAGAAGTACAAGGTAGTTGTGGAATACTACCAGAAAGGCGGCGACGCACGCGTTGACTTTACCTGGAAGAAACAGAATGACACCAAGGACTACCTGGCAGAATACCTTGCCGGCGCCGACCTCGTAGTAGCCTGCTTCGGTATGAACTCCATCCTCGAAGGCGAAGGCCATGACCGCCCCTTCAACCTGGATGCCGAAGACCAGGCCATGCTCGCCTCCATCCAGAAGAGCGGCAAACCCGTCATCGGCTTCGTCAACGGCGGCGGCAGTATCGGCATGACCTCATGGGAACCCCATCTTGACGGCCTTTTCTGGGCCTTCTATGCCGGACAGAACGCAGGCACCGCCGCAGCCGAACTGCTCTTCGGACTGGCCAACCCCTCCGGACATCTTCCCATGACCTTCGAACGCCGCTGGGAGGAAAACCCCGTCTATAACAACTATCACGACCCCGACGGAGACAAACACGTAGCCTACAAGGAAGGCATCTTCGTAGGCTACCGCGGCTATGACAAGCTGAACAGGCAGGTACAGTACCCCTTCGGCTACGGACTCTCCTACACCACCTTCCAACTCACCGACATGAAGGTCAGCCAGCCCCAGACCGACGGCTCCGTTGACGTAACCTGCACCCTCACCAACACCGGCACACGTGACGGAGCACAAGTCATCCAGCTCTATGTAGGCAAGACCGGCCAGAGCCCCGTAGAGCGTCCGATCAAGGAACTGAAGAACTTTGAGAAAGTCACCCTCCAGGCCGGCCAGGCACAGCAAGTCACCCTACACCTGCCCCAGGACGCCTTCACCTACTACAGCACGGACCGGCATGACTTCGTCTATGACCCCGGCACATATAATATCATGTTAGGCTTCTCCTCACGTGACATCAGGCAGCAAGCCAGCGTAACAATGCCCTAAAACCCCTACAGCCATGAACCATACAATCCATACACTCATCCACCACCTGCGTCTGCTGCTGATCACCAGCGCAGCATACATCAGCGCACAGCACATCCATGCAACTGACGGAGCTGCAGACATCATCCCCATCTCCACCCCGCAGGACCTCATAGCCTTCTCCGCACTGGTAAATAACGGAGCCTCCAGCGCCAATGCCGTCCTGACGGCCGACCTGGACATGACAGGCTATGACTTCACCCCCATCGGCAGCACCGAGGGCACATGCTACAACGGCACCTTTGACGGAGCCGGACACACCATTAACAACCTCAGCATCACACAGCCCGGGCAGAACGGCGTAGGACTCTTCGGCTATGCAGGCAGCGCCACCATCAGCCACCTCATCTGCGGCAGCGGCAACCAGGTTCAGGGGCAAGCCTTCACAGGCGGCATCGTAGGCGATAAAGTCACAGACGGCACCCTCACCCTCACCGGCTGCGGACACGAAGGCACCGTCACCTGCACCGCACAGAACGGAGCAGCCTTCGTAGGATGCGTACACTCCGGCAATCTCGTCATCAACCATTGTTACAATACCGGCACCGTACGCGGCGGACGGGAGTCGGCCATCTTCTGCGGATGGTTCTCAGGATCGGCCTCCGCCATCTCAGACTCTTATAACGCAGGGCAAATCACAGCCGGCGTTGACGGCAGCAACTACCTGTGGCGCTCCACCCCCACCGTATCCCGCGTCTTTGACATCAGCGGCCGGCAAAGCACCACCCGCTTCACCCAGGACGACCTCCTCAGCGGAGCCCTGGCCTGGAAGCTCAACGGCAACCGCGCCCCCGGCCCCTTCCGCCAGAACCTGGACACCGATAGTCCCGATACACATCCCGTCAGCAGTTCACTACACGCTGTGGTCTATGCTTGTGGCACACTCCGGTGTGACGGAACGGCTGCAGAAGGCACCACCCTCACCTATGCCAACACTAACGGGGCCCAATATCAGCCCCACGTGTTTGACCAGGGTATCTGCCAAGTCTGCAGCGTTCCCGATGCCGAGTACCTCTACCCCAACCGCCAGGGCTACTACCCCATCAGCACCCCCCAGGCCCTACGCTGGTTCGCCGCATACGTAGCCAGCAATCCCGCCCATGCCAGCCTGGACGCCCGCCTCACCGCCGACCTCAACATGCGGGGCATCCCCTTTGACGGAATCGGCTCCATCGCCGTCCCCTACAGCGGAGAATTTGACGGCGGCAGTCACACCATAGACTACCTCACCATCCGGAAAACAGATCAGAACGGCGTAGGCTTCATCAATTCAGCCCATACCACCGCCTGGATACATGATCTCACCCTGGGCTCACATTGCGCCATCACCGGCTATCGGTATGTAGGCGGCATCATAGGCCATGTAAGCGGCCCGGAAGGCAGCATCATCCGGCTGGAACGCCTCGGCTTCGAGGGCACCCTCACCCTGAACAATAACGGCGGCGCCATCGTAGGCTGCATCCCCAATAACAACATCACAGCCCACCTCCGTTCATGCTACTCCGTCGGAAAGATAACCGGTACCACAGAATGCGGAGCCCTCTCAGGCTGGAGCTCCTATGCCCGCCTAACCAACTGCTACGCCCGCGTCAACGGCTCGGGATGGGAAACAGGTCACGATGTGGTTCGCGGCTTCACCCCCGTATTCCGCAACTGCTACACCTACGGAGCCAAACAGACTGCCGAGGGCCTCAGCACTTTTACCCTCACCGAGATGCGCAACGGCACCCTGTTACAGAACCTCAATGACCCCGCCTATACCCAAGTCACCGGCACCGATACCAATCCCAAATTGAAGTGAAGAAGAGGGCTGAAGTATGATGTATGATGGATGATGGATGATGTATGAGGGCTGAGGGCTGATGTGTGATGGATGAAGTATGATGGATGAGGGCTGAAGTATGAGGGCTGAAGTATGAGGGCTGAAGTATGATGGCTGAAGGCTGAAGTATGATGTATGAAGGCTGAAGTATGATGTATGATGGATGATGTAAGAGGGCTGATGGATGATGGATGATGGATGAAGTGGGAAACGGTAAACCGTAAACAGTAAACCATAAACAGTAAACTATTATCTATTATCTAACATCTATTATCTCTAATCTATTATCTAACGCTCCCCTTTAGGGGGCTCGGGGGCTTCAACGCTCCCCTTTAGGGGGCTCGGGGGCCTTCAACTGTCAACTAACTAAGGGGTTTCCGTGATTTCCTTGTGAGCAGAAGAGTAACTTAGATCTCTTGCTCGGAATCCTCAGCTCCGGGCAGCAGATAATCGCTGGCTTTATCCTTAGTAATGACACTACGACCCAGTTTACTCTCCAGTTGTTTGCGTGCTGCCTTAGCCACACTGCCGCCTTCTTTTGCCACTTGCGTCTGAGCGTTGAAGCCCTTAGGGTCTCGGTCCTTTGAAATTTCAGTAGCAGAAGCCTCCGCAAGGATATTAAGGGCTATCTCCAGGTTGGTCATATTATCGCGCAGGTTCTCTTTCTTCAAGCCCTTATAGTGCTTGTACTGCTTGGTGGTGAAACCGCTCCATTCGCGTGTGATGATGTCAGTCAGCGAGGCATATTCCAACCCCTCCTTAACGCCTGTACGCTTCCACTCGTCGGTCAGTTCCTTGCGCACCTCTATGCTCTTGATGCGCTGGTTGATCCATGCGTCGCTGTAGCCTAAGCGTTTATAGTCAATGATTGCCTGGTCGATGCTCAGCTCCGGGTCTTGCATCTGGTCAAGGCGCTGGCTGGCCACCTGTGCCATCCATTGCTTGAAGGGCTCAGCCTTTGGCGATGGGATGGACTGGATGATACGGAAAAGTTGCTCAGTATCAGCAACATCTGTCAGGCGCATCTTACCGTCTTCGGCCTTTAATTTCAACTGGTTACAATTTGTAACCGTTTCATTTCCTTCCTTTACAAGTCTGTGTTTCAGAACTTTCCAATAGTTACGAGGATTGGGACTGTCTGTGAGTACTCCACATACATCAACAACAGAGAAGTACCACTTCTCCTGCTCGTCGTCCCAAACGGTGCGCACCTTGCGCTCCTCAAATAGTTGTATAGCTTGTTTCTTTGTCATTCCTATTTTCTTTTTATGTGCCTACGCCCCTTATATTTTATTCAGGTCACGCTAAAGCGGTACAAATGTACTCTAAAAACCCGACTCCATCAGCATTCCCGGCCCATTATTTTTCTGCCTACAAAGATAAGAATAAACTTTGAAAAAACGCACTGAAGCGGCATAAAACATGCAAAAATGACCCTCATAACAACTCACTAACGTACCAGAAACATATTCGGTAAAGTGTCAACCATACCAGTAAATCGCCTGTCAAACGCATCAGGAAAAGACACACACCAGCAAAACCAGGAATGATGTCAACGATGTCAGGAAGCATGTCAACTTGTTCAGAAAATCAACTGTCAACTATCAACTATTATCTAACGCTCCCCTTTAGGGGGCTCGGGGGCTTCATTTTTCACTGGCTTATCGCCAGTGAAAATCCTTTCAGCATCGGCACTGCGGGGAGGGCCTTGCCGTTCTCCACCACCGCCATAGCGTAGCCTATGAGCAGCCAGTCCGTGGGGCACTCCCGGGGCGAAGCCAGCACTCTGTCCGGCCCGATGCCCGTGTAGTCCGACACATGGCGGATATACGCCGCCGTATTATTCTCGTTAGCTGGTGCCCAGCGCGACACAATGTCCCTGATGGTCCTGAGCTTATACTTATTATAATAAGTGTTGCACAGGATGCGGAAGGCGGCTCGCCAGCCCCACTCCATCCCACTAAACTGAAAGAACTCCCTATCATTTTGGCAGGAGCATAGCCCCTGCCATTTATCACCGCTTCTGCGGATATTCAACGGATTGTTATTGCGGATCCCACGGGGCTCCTTTAATTCATTATTCATAATGCTCAATTTTTAATTCAAAATCAAATTTTTCACTTTTGACCTGCGGTCGAGCCTGCTCACGCTCGGCAATCGGAAAGCGCGCTTTCCATTGCTCTCGCTCAATCGCAGCCTTCACTTTTCACTTTTCACTTAAATAAATTCCTCTTGGTTCCATAACAATTTAACCTTTTAACATTTTAACTTTTCAACATTTTAACCTTCTTATTAACGTTTATCGGCGTTGAGCCGGGAAACGCTATACTATACGCCTTGTCCAGTTCCTTCAGTTTTACCCGGTAGAAGCTGATGCCCGTGCGGACGGCTACGATGGCACGTAAGAACTCGCGGTGCTTGCGAGGATAAAGGCTGGGCAGAGGTAGTTCGCTCCACCCCTCCTGCTCGCACAGATGGCAGACTTCCCAGATGAAGTCATCTGTGGCACGCAACCCGAACCACGACTTCAATACACTTCGGATGCAGAAGCGTTTGTGCTGCGCTCCCAGCAGCCGCCTTGTGCGCTCCAGCCGTAGCCAGAGCTGCACGAAGCATTCTTGGGTATTTTGAATCT
>JAEEGL013215823.1_pt1 | contig 22925 bp, 25 predicted proteins | sample 9134231 | NCBI WGS metagenome assembly JAEEGL01 (sample SAMN16246548, study PRJNA631951) | gut metagenome | biome: gut microbiome; feature: rumen; material: fiber-attached | host: Bos | place: Iran: Karaj | collected 2018-10 | reverse complement strand
TTACGTCCCTTGCCACCACGTTTTTGTGCACGATAGGTATCCAACGCAACACGTTTGATATATCCAGTATTAGACACCGTAACAACCATATCTTCACGCGCAATCAAATCTTCTATATCAATATCTATTTCAGCATCGGAAATTTCACTGCGTCTTGGTTGAGACCAATTATCACGAACCGCTGTTGTTTCTTCACGAATAATTTGAACTATACGTTCATGACTGCCAAGAATTGCAAGTAAATCTTTAATCACAGCACCCAATTCGGTTAAGTCATTATGAATCTTGTCGCGTTCCAAACCAGTCAATCTGTGCAATTGCAATTCAAGAATTGCTTTGGCTTGGTCTTCACTCATATAAAACATACCGTCTTTGTATTCTGTATTAGGATCATCAATCAAATTGATATAAGATTCAATATCAGATGCCGCCCAACCACGTGAAATCAAAGCTGTACGCGCTTCATCTGGATTTGCAGATTCTTTAATTAATTTAATAACTTCATCTAAATTTCCACAGGCAACAGACAAACCAAGTAATGTGTGTGCGCGATTACGTGCCTTGTTCAAATCAAATATTGTGCGACGTCTTATAACTTCTTCACGGAATTCAATAAAGGCATCCAATACAGTACGTACAGTAAATAACATTGGACGTCCACGATTAAGAGCCATCATATTCACAGGGAAATTAGATTGCATTTCTGTATATTGGAACAAATGATTCAACACAACTTCTGGCATAGTGTCGCGTTTTAATTCGATAATTACACGCAAACCTTCCTTTGATGATTCATCACGAATATCAGAAATGCCTTCTATGCGTTTGTCTTTGACCATTTCAGCAATTTTGATAATCAATTGTGATTTATTAACCTGATATGGTAATTCATCGACAACAATCGCAGTATGATCATGTATATTTTCAAAATGAGTTTTTGAACGAACAATCACAGAACCACGCCCAGTGGTATGCGCTTTGTAAGCACCGGCATGTCCCATGATAATTCCACCTGTTGGAAAGTCTGGTCCAGGAATAATAGAAAACAATTCATCGTCAGAAATATCTTTATTGTCTAAAATTGCCAATATACCATTGCATACTTCACCCAAATTATAAGTCGGGACATTTGTTGCCATACCAACAGCAATACCCGAACCACCATTTACCAAAAAGTTAGGGAATTTTGTTGGCAAAACAATTGGTTCTTGTAATGTGCCGTCAAAGTTTGGTTGCCAATCAACAGTATCTTTATCCAAATCATCCATCAAAGATGCACCAAGTTTTGACAAGCGTGCCTCAGTATAACGCATGGCCGCAGGTTTATCACCGTCACGCGAACCGAAGTTACCCTGACCTTGTACCAACATTTCACCCATGGAAAAATCTTGTGCCATACGCGCCATTGCTTCATAAATAGAAGAATCCCCGTGTGGATGATAACGTCCCATCACATCACCAACGATACGTGCAGATTTCACAGTAGATTTTGTTGCTGGCGCAACCTCATTCATAACGTATAAAATACGACGATGCACAGGTTTACAACCATCTCTTACATCAGGCAATGCGCGGTCCACAATAACAGACATCGCATAGTCAAGAAACGATGTTCGCATTTCGTGTTCAATCGGAGATTGTGGTACCTTGATTTCATTAATTTCGTTATTTATTTCATTTGTTTCTGACATCACTTTTTCCCTTAGTTTTCATCAGCCAAAGATTAGCAAATTTTTGGGTTGCGGGTCAAGAAATAAAGCAAAAAAATCAATAAAAAAAATAGACCGTTAAAACTTGACAAATTATGTCAGTGTGTTAAAATTTATAGCAAACAAAGGTGCTAAAAATGATTACAAGCAACATATTTTTACCATTTTGGAGTCTTTTTGCCGCAATTTTTGTGTGGTATTTGTTCTTAGAAGTCCTTAAAAGGTTGGGTTTGGTAAAAACTAAATAAAATAGTTGCGTTTTTAAAAAACGTATGATTAAATATGCATCAATCAAAAGGATTTGACAATGGCAACAAAAAGAACTTATCAACCATCGAAAACTCGTCGTGTTAAAACACATGGTTTTCGTGAAAAAATGGCTACTAAAAGCGGACGCGATGTTTTGAACCGTCGCCGTGCATGTGGACGCAAACGTCTTGCAGTATCCGCAGTGAATTAAAAAACACCGCCGATTGGCGGTTTTTTTATTGACAATTTGTTGCTGATTGGTAAATATTTTCTATGTAAAGAAATGGGAAATTTTTCGTAAACAAAGGATGCGCAATGAAAAAAATATTATTAACAAGTTTGCTTGTAATAACTCCATGTTGTGTAAATGCTTCTGAACAAAATTGGAATACATATATTGGTATGAATGCCGGAATATGCGCATCCGACGTTACTGTCCATAATGATGATTTTTTTGATTTTGGTGGCGTGTATAATTTTGAATTGGGTGCCCGTTATAAAAAACGTTTACGTTTGGCTTTGAATTATCAATCGCGTGCCGAAGTTTCAGAATTTTTTCAAATTTTATTGGGACATTCTATCGCAATTACAAATGATGCGATACGCGTAAATGGATATTATGATTACGTATCTTTGGACTGGTTTTCTATGTACATTGGTGCGGGTGTTGGTGGCGACAGATACAGTTATAAAATAACAAATCGCGCAGACAATTCAACATCATCAAAACACGGTTTCACGTTTACGGGTGGTGTTAGCACTGGTTTAAGTTTCAGATTAGGACAAGTGCATATCGATTTAGGTGCTATATTTGATTATATAAACGAACCAAGAATATACAGTTATGGTCCAAACCTCGGTATCAGATATAATTTTTAAATTAGAACGTTTTTTATATTTATTGAACAACAGGACCGGCAGTAAAAGTACCTGTCCCTGAATTTGTTAAAAATGTACGACTTACTGTATCATACATACCGACAACATTATCATTTTTACGACGTGCAGGAATAAGATTCAAAACAGTGCTACCGTTTCTTACAATTCTATATTTTCTAACAGCACCTTTAAAAGGATACCCATAAGAACCATTATAATATCTGGCAAACAAATAATTACTCACACCGTTTACAAATGTAAACGCATCAAAATTGACAACGACAGCATCAACTTTCAAAGTACCTTCAACAAAATTATGCACCACAGAATGCCAATTTGTATTAACAGAAACATTAGTATTTATTTTATTGTTACTAACATCATATCCGTAATATGTTTGATTAGCATAAAAAGCACTAGATTCCCCAACCTGGTAAACACCATACAATGCACCGTATTCACTGGATGTAGAATTTTTAAATTCCGCTTCAACAATATCTGTATTAGAAAGTTTTATACCTGTATCAATATATTGTGTCCCACTAGCTTGAATATATTGCAATTCCGTATAAGCACCAGGCAACCTTACAGTCCAACCATCGAAAGTATAACCCGTTCTTGTCGGAACTGTTGACGGCACTATTAACGATCCGTCATAATTACATGTTGTCGCAGCATCTTGAACTGTCATTTTTGTGTTTTCATTATACCATGAAAGACTTATAAGATTAGGTGTCCAATTTGCTTGTAAATTTGATGTACCACTATAAGTTTCTAATGTCGCATTGTCACAGTTTGCGGTTGTAGCATCAGCAGCAATATTCGGATCTGTTGCGAAAAGATTTGTGGAAAACATGGAAAAAAGAAAAGCAAAACAAATCGTTCCGATTTGTTTTAAACCATTCAAAAAACTACCTGTGTGTGTGTGTGTGTGTGTGTGTGTGTGTGTGTGTAGCTTTCTGCGGGTTTCAGCCGATCCTTGTGTTTTTGTTATCATTTTTCCCTCTTTCTTTAATTGAAATTGAAGCAAATTTAACATATTTACACAAGTAAAATCTTATTTATCTGACCAACGACAAACTACCTTTGCATGTTCTATTTCGTTTGTCATTATTTTGTGTCGAGAAATACCATCACTATCGAAACCAACTTCTATTCTTACCATCGGGCTATTTGGGTTTATTTCATGTTCGAAATATATATCAATACCACGTAATTTGTGGTTGTTTCGATATTCAAATCCAACAGATTCTGTTGCCCATACTGTATAAACAGCATTATTTATATGTTGGTTCACGTCTATATCATCAAAACGACACGCCATTACATGTGTTTTTGTTGGAATAAAATCAATACCTTTATCAAAATCACGTTCCCAAACACGTTCTGGCAAGCCATTCCAATTTGGGAAACAATCAGAAATACGCATTGGGCGACGCGTTTGTAAATCTATCAACACCCATTGACTTATTGCACGAATTCTTAACTTACCTGACGCATCTCTTACTTCAAAATCACGTTCTGAACGTACCGCACCAGTATTAGATGGCCATGTAGTATATATCAATTTTTCATTAGCGCGTGGCATATCAATAATATCTACAAACATATGAGTCAAAACCCATGCAATATTTTTTGAATCACAAACATCACGCCCCACCCCCAATTTATCAGCATGCGTTCCAGCCAAACCTTGCAATATATTCATCAATGTAATTGGACGCATAAATCCATATCTGTCGCATTGGTAAGTTTTCAATGTATGTTCTTCAACAAATTTGTTTACCATCACATCCCCTCTACAGTAATTATTGTCCATTATTTTGTGCAACGACAAAATCAGTTTCTTTTCCAAAGACAATTTCATTTGCACGTGCTGCAGATTTAATCAGTCCGTGTAAAATTTCTGGTGTGTCATCTGGTATAGTTAATGTTTCCAATTTTGCACCATTACCAATTTTTCTTTCCGTACGCAAACCACGAACACGTTTTAAAATATCCAGCGCAACATTCATCTGTGTAACATCTGTATTATATTCGTCTTTTGCTGTTGGATACTGTGTAAGATGCAGTGTTTCACCACCTTCGTAATCTTTGTAAATCTTTTGCCACAATTCTTCGGTAATAAATGGGATAAATGGCGCATAAAGACCAATTATATTACGCAATACTGTATACAACGTCCATTGTGCAGACAATTTAGATTCCGCACTATATTTTTCTGGTGACCAAAATCTGTCTTTAATAAATTCAATATATTGATCACAGAATATTTCCCAAAAGAAAGTGTCTATCGCGGCACGCGCATTAAAATTATCGTATTTATCAAGATTACGACGCGTTTCTGTGATTGCTTTATTCAATTCACTTAACACCCATTTATCTTCGATAAATCTTTCACTAACAGGGATTTCTTTTGCAGATTTTGGATCAAAATCTGTCAAATTCATCAACACAAATTTAGCAACGTTCCACAATTTAGTCAAAAGTTTAGAACCACGTTTAACTTCATCATCACTGTAACGTAAAGAAGTACCAATTGGTGCCGTAGCAATCCAATAACGCAATGCGTCCGCACCAAACTTATCAACCGCAGTCAATGGATCTACACCATTACCTTTTGTCTTGGACATTTTTTGTCCCTTGGAATCAAGAACCAATCCATGAAAATTAACGGTTTTAAAAGGAACATCGCCCATAACGTATAAGCCCATCATTATCATACGCGCAACCCAGAAAAAGATTATATCAGCGCCCGTGTATAATAAATCTGTTGGATAATATTTTTTCAATTCATCTGTCATATCTGGCCACCCCAATGTAGAAAACGGCCAAAGTCCAGATGAAAACCATGTATCTAATACATCCGGATCTCGTGTTAATTTTTTACCACCAGATTGTTTGATTGCTTCATCTTCTGTTTCAGCGACATAAACATTACCTGCTTCATCATACCATGCAGGTATATGATGTCCCCACCACAATTGACGAGATATTGTCCACGGACGAATTTCACGCATCCAAGCCATAAACAAATTATATCTGTGGTCCGGTAAGAATTTTACTTTGCCTTCTTCAACTGCTTTAATTGCAGGTTCTGCCAATTTTTTAGCATCAACAAACCATTGCGTAGTCAAAGTTGGTTCCACAGGAACACCGCCACGTTCAGAATATGGTGTCGGTATAACTTTATCTTCTATCTTTACCATTAAACCAGCAGCTTCAATATCAGCAACAATCTCTTTACGTGCGACATATCTGTCCATACCACGATATTTTTCTGGAATAACAGATTCATTATTCAAACGCGCATCTGGTGTTAAAATACAAAGTGGTTCTAAATTATGACGAAGACCAACCTCATAATCATCGAAATCGTGTGCAGGCGTAATTTTAACCGCACCTGTACCCTTTTCAGGATCCGCGTGAACATCAGCAATAACAGGGATTTCAACATTTGTTAATGGGATAATCGCCTTTTTCCCAATCAAATGTTTTAATTTTTCGTTTTCTGGATGAATCGCAATCGCTTTATCCCCAAACAAAGTTTCTGGACGTGTTGTTGCAATTTCAACAAAACCGCCACCCACCAAAGGATAATTAAAATAATAAAATTTCCCATGCTCTTCACGTGTTTCTATTTCCAAATCAGAAACCGAGGTTTGTTGTTTTGGACACCAATTCACAAGACGTTTTTCACGATATATCAAACCTTCGTTATACATCTTTACGAACAACTTCGTAACCGCACGAGACAAACCTTCATCCATAGTGAATCTTTCGCGTTTCCAAACTGGTGTCACACCCAAAATATGCAATTGATTCATTATTTGACCGCCCTTGTCTTTTTTCCATGTCCAGGCAGCATCTAATTTTTCTTCCAAAGAAAGACTGTGTGGGTTAATTCCGCGTTTTGATAAATCACGTTCCACTAACAATTGAGTAGCAATAGAGGCATGATCTGTACCAGGTTGCCATAAAACATCAAAACCATCCATACGCTTATAGCGACACACTATATCAGTTAAAACATTATCTAATGCATGTCCCATATGCAGATTTCCGGTCACATTTGGCGGTGGCATCATAACACAAAATGATTTTTTGTTTGAATCAACATCATTGTCCCAAAAATGTTTTTCATCCCAAAATTTTTGAATTTTGGTTTCTAATTCACGAGTGTCTATATTTTTACCCAATTCGATATTCATTTGTGCCTCTGTGTTTTAATCACCGAATTTTACACGATAAAAAACACAAAATCAAGTAATTGCCCAACAAAAGATTCCTAGTGAAATCGGGGTTTAAAAAGCATATTATTTTACATAACAAATGGGGCAAAAAAAATGAACAAAGTTATAAAAATGCTTATCAAAGAAATTATTCACAATAATATACTTACGCATACAAAAACTCCTACTGGCGATAAATATTCTGTATTCAATAAAAATGGCACAGAAATTTTATCTGTTATTAACGGATGGGCCACAAATTATTACACCGTAAATGTGAACAACAAAAACATATTATCTGTTAAATGGGACGAAACAAATTCGCGACCTTTAACACCAGACCAAAAAGATATGTTGGATATTTTAAATACCGTAAAAGAAAAAATTGATTTGCAAGAAACCGCACAAACAATGAATAAATCTGAACTGGAATTGGCTAATTTTTTACAACAATCTTTGTGCACCGTAAAACATTAAATAGCATGTACAACCCGACAAAAAGAAACCGCGTATACGGCAGAAACTCCGGCACGACGCAAAACACGATTTAATTCATCAAATGTAGCTCCACTTGTCATAACATCATCAACAATTAAAACTTTTTTACCCTGAATCTTGTCAACATTTTTAATTTTGAAAACGCCACGAATGTTTTCACGTCGCTGTTTCGTTGTTTTGTGGCCCATGTCAGGTTTATATTTTCGTGTTACAGAATCGATATCTAAAACTGCATTAAAATGTTTTGCAATTGGTTTTGCCAATAATGTAGCCTGATTATAACCACGCTTGGTCAATCTTTTATACGCCAAAGGTACAGGCATCACAACATCTACATCTAATTGTAAATCTTGTAAACAATTTATCATCGCGCGCGACATTATCTTTTGATATTTTAATTGAGAAGCATGTTTAAATGGCAACATAACATTCTTAGATATATCATCATAAACACACGCAGACCTTATAAAATCTAAATCGCATTCACCAGCCGCACAATGCGGACACATTGGTTTTGATCCTAAATCTAAATCTGCTGGAAAAGGATATCCGCAACGAAAACACTTTGGGTTAGATATCCAATTAAATTTACCCCAACATTTCGCACATAACAAACCATGTGATTCTACTAAATCATTGCATACGGGACAAACCGGCGGATACAAGAAATTCAAAATACGATTAAATAATTTTACCACGACATACTTTTATAAGTTTTCTTGGAAACGTCGTCCCCAAACATATTGCGTTTTTGACGCGTCAAAGATTCAAAAGTTTCACTGGAAATAATACGCAATACAAAAACATCATCGTCACGCTGTGATAATACTGGAACAATTCTTTGATCAGCAACCCCAGTATCACGTAAAACCTGTTCTACGATAGCCAAACGACGGGCAGCCAATTTACGCGAATCTTTACTGTGTGTTACACGTTCAGGTATAGCAATCTGAATCGCGCGTTTTGGATTATTAACAACGATAGACGCCGTTTCACTTAACAAATTATAGTTATCACGTGAAAGCCCCGCATCATCTTCAAAGAAAGTTATCTTTATTTCCATCGGTCTTACACCAGAATCCATTTCAGACAAATCACGCGCCGCATTAAAGCCTTCGATTCCGACATTCATATCACTGATTGTATCATATCTGTTAGCCGCTGCTGCTTCATAAGTAGATAAATGTTTGTTTTCTGACAAATAAGTTTTCTTGAATGCCTTTTTTAATTCATTTGGGGTCATTTTTGCCATATCCGTCACAGAAGCAACACGTGGTTCATTAACTTCTTTTACCAAATCACGACGAACCAGTTCTTTTTCTGTTTCCATTGGCACCATTTCACGACGCATAGCACCGGAACGTTCTGTTTTAGCGGGTTGTACATTAGATTCACCAGAAATTGGTGTACGCACAGCTACTGGTCGTGCACGCGCAATAGATCTTTGTTGTAATTCAGACAATCTGGCGATTTCTGCACGCAATTGCTTCAATTCATTTAATGCTTCATCACGTGTAATACGATCAGAACCATTTTCTGCGATAGCTACAGGTTTTGAATCCAATTCTTCTTCGGGTAAAACATCATCAGAATCAATAACTGCGATTTCATCCATACGCGGCATACGCAAAGGCTTATCCGCACCACGTGCCCATAAATCAGAACTCGGTCTATTAGGACGCAACACATCAGCAGTTGTAGTAGTTTTAACACCAACAGATTTTTTTGCACTGCGTGCCACAACTTTTTTCTCAACTTTCTTGGAATTATCTGCAACAGTTTCTGGTTTTTGTTGTAATCTCTGCACAATTGGTTCACCAAAAGCGGCACGTGCAGACACATCCCCGCGCGACAAATCAACAGTTGGCAAATACGCAGAATTTGCGACATTTGCGTACATTACGCATATCAACAAGAACAAGAAACGTTGCATATTCCTTTCCTTCCTTTAATGGAATGATAGAACAAATCCGAAATTTCAATCAAGCAAAAAATGAAAAAGACTTATAATTTTTTTTATATAAAAAAATCGCCCCGATTGGGGCGCTTTTTTTATTTAGATTCACTGTCCGGAACAACCGATACGGTTTTTCTGTCGCCGTTGCCACGTTTGAATTTGACAACACCTGCGATTTTTGCGAACAAAGTATGATCTTTGCCCATACCAACATTTAATCCAGGATGCACAGATGTTCCACGTTGACGAATGATGATATTACCCGGGATAACACGAGAACCACCACTTTTCTTCACACCCAATCTGCGTCCGGCTGAATCGCGTCCGTTTGTAGATGCGGAACCTGCTTTCTTATGTGCCATAATTTAACTCCTTACGTTTTGGGTCTGTGTTAGGCCTTGATTGATTTAATTTTCAAAACAGTGATATACTGACGATGACCGGCAGTTCTACGATAATTTTGGCGACGTTTTTTCTTGAAAACCAAAATTTTATCATCACGTTTTTGTTCGATTACATCAGCAACAACGCTGGCACCTTCGACAAAAGGTGTACCAACTTTGTCACCAACCATTAAAACTTGGTCAAAAGTGACCGAACCAGTGGCATTTAATTTTTCAACCTTTACAATATCACCTTCGGTTACGCGATATTGTTTACCACCAGTTTGAAAGATTGCAAAGTTAGCCATTATACTTTCTCTTTTGTTATTTTGTTAATGTTAAAAATCCGTTCTGCACAAATTTTTATGCAAATTATATATAATAAATACCAAAAGTCAAGGTTTTTGTCGAAAAATTTATACAAAACAATACAAACAAGATTAAAAAACGCCCAAACGGGCGATAAATACATCAATCACAATTTAAGGTCGGTTTTGTGACGGAGCATACACTGTTGTTCGTCTTTGTTCCAATTCTTGTTCACGTTTTTCGTTCATAACAGCCATATTCAACGCATTAGCACAACTTATAATATCGTCTTTTTTCTGACTGACACAACTTTTGGAATTTCCTTTGCCCAGATATTGTTTACAATTAGTCGCATAACTAGACTTGCTTTTAACTAATATAGAGTCTGCCGAAGAAACCGTTTCTTGTAATTGTAGACAAGCTTTTTTAGGGCTAGCACTTACATTATTTTTTATTAAACTTATGTTTGTCTGCAAACAATTATATGCACTGTCAAAATCCATAAAATTAGAACAATTATTAGCCCCAGCAAGATGTATTGTCTTATCGTTACCGCCAACATCAAAAGACGTTCTTTCACTTTTTGCGCCGGCTACTTCCAAATTTGATGTTAATACAGCCTTTTGTAGTTGTGTCTTCAATTTGCGTAACGTCGCATTAAGGTATTCATATTGTTTGTACATCTGTTGAGAAATAACAGTAGTTTTAAGACCGATTATCCTGTGCATTTTTTCACGTTCATCTGAATTAATCGACTTTTGTGTCCAATTTGCATCACCACCGCTGTTAAATGGATGCGTATCACAAATAGCATAAACTGGATTTATATAAGGACAACCTTCGGATTCAGGTTTATCAACATTAACTAACTCACTATCATTCCATTTCATACAAAATGTTGTATTAGAATTACCAACCTTTTCTGTACTAACAGTACGACTTAAAACAGAATTTTCTAATATTCTTTCTTCGCCATCAGCACTGCAATACTGATTTGGATCCAAATCATCACCGCCTATTTTTTTATCTGGTTCAGTTTGATATATCCATGTTTCTAAAAGGTCGATATTAACTATCCCTTTACCCTTTTTATTTCTGGTACGGCGTGCAAAAAGTGGATTACTGTCCAACGTAGTAGAATTACAAGCAACAACACGCTGTTGTTCTTTAGCTTCATTTTCCGTTTCTATCCAACCAGCATAAATTTCTTCACTTTCTGTCAACGGTTTCAACCACCTGCAAGGTTGACATTGTTTCCAATCATAATCTTGTAGCCCCACCATGGTTGATGGAGAAGACTGCGTCTTCTTACAAACACGTGGTGCTGCCTGTACATATTCGCTATTTTCATAGTATCCATACGTAATATAATAACCCTCACCAACACCAGGACACAAATATTGTGCCCAAGAATTACAAGAATCATCCAACATCGCATAAATCTGAGACAAATCAACACCAACCATCCGCGCAGTATCTAATGCATCATAAATCTTATCAATCGTGGTATCATATGGTGTTATAAAACCACTTGCTAATTCACGCCATTTTTTTATACGTTTGGGTCCATTACAATTATTTCCACGCGCATCACACCCGGCATAATCAAATGAATTCTGCATAGCGGTTCTGATAGATTTCAAAGAAACCTCTGCATCCTCTATCTGTGTTTGAATTTGACCGGTTATTTGTTGACGTGCCAAGACATCTTCACTAATTCCACGATTGATAGCTTCTTGTTGATATGCAGTTATACCTGCTTCTGTTTGTTTTGCAGCATCTGTCGCGGCAGTTTTCATATTATTTAGCGCCGCTGCAGATTGCGCAGATTGTTGTTCCAACGCTTCCTTTAATGCCGTGGCAGATTCAGCCTGTTGCTGTTCCATTTGCTTTTGCATTTGCCCCAACTGATTTTGCATCTGTGAAATCTGTTCGTTTTGTGCTTTTGCATTGGCTTCTGCTTGAATCTTTGCTTGTTCTAGGGCCACCTGTTGCTGATTTAATTTTGCATTAGAACTGGCCACCAATTGTGCAGTCATAAAACTTACTAAATCATCGCCATATTGTTGGCATTTCGAATTGGATTTTACACATCCAGAAACTATCGCCGCAGCCACATCAGCATCCACACAACCACCATTGGCACATTTTGGTTGTGCACAACGCGAAACAACCGCATTACAGTTACCAAAGTCAGCCTTTGCCGTTGGGCTGTTATCATAGCGACCATTTGTCACCGTTGCCCATTGATTATTATAAGCATTACTGGGGTTATACGCTGTTAAATTATTTCCCGCCGTTGTAGCCATAGGAGCAGCAGCCTCACTAAATGCGGGCATACAACACAGACACACGGTTAAAATACGCGATAATGATTTCATCTCTCTTTAAGGTTAATTTTATCATAAAAAAAAAATTGTGTAAAGCGTAAAAAAAATCCCCCGATTGGGGGATTTTTTTATTGATGTTGCCATATTGAACAATATGCTTTTGTACCAGTCGAATTTTCTCCCAATGTTATGAACATTGAAACATTTCCTGAACAACTAGCATTTCCATTTACAAAATTACAACTATCATATGGACACCAGCCTTTAAATGTATACCCTTCTTCTGCATCTGGAACTGGATGCATTTCTTCAATTGGCAATGAATCCGTAGAATATGAATCTGGTGTTACATTTTCATAAAGTTCACCGGTACGTCCATTGTAATAGGCAATTTTGTAAGTTTTTGACTTCTTCCATCCACGCAAACAATACTTGTTGCTTGAATCACACTTCTGATTGTTATCATTCTGTAAAGTTTGTTGTAAGCAATATTCACGTATCGCCGCGGATTTCTTGCTTGTACGAGCATCAGCAACACTTTGTGGCAAATCTTGCTCCGCTGCACCAGTGCCATATAAGATTTCACTTATTGTCACAACATTACGACATGTGTTTTCTGTAAAGTCATCACTGTTATCACAATTTTGAGAATCTGGCATATCGATAACCGCCGTCATTTGTGTCTTTAACGGTGAACAAATCATAGTTTCATAACAATGTGGAACCTGAGACATTTGAGAACAATAAGCCTTTACACGTGCAGTTGTCCACTTTTCTTCTTCACCATATTCTTCATAACAATCCCAAATTTCGCTTATACATTCGTTGAAATTTTCGATTGCCGCTGCTGCTTCAGCCAATGCTGTCGCTTCTGCTTCCTGTTTGAATTCAAGACGTTTTTGTTGCAAAGCCTGTTCTGCAGCAATTTTTTGATAATTGATATTTTGCGCAGTTTGCTTTAATGCGTTTCCGTAAACATCACATGCAGCATTCGCATCTAACAAATATTTTTGCATAATTGAACGACGCGCATCTGCAACCGGTCCACGCAATGAATAGTATGGATCAGACGATGTTGCTGACACTGTACGCGTTCCGGTCGTTGTGGATGTTGTAGTATATCCAAAACATGATGCAGATGCGGATGCAGTAGAATTACTGGAACCACGTTCATTTAATTTTACATCGCCTTCTTCGGTACCACTTGTTACAACTGAAATATAACTATTGTAATTAAATGGGCAGGAAGAAGTTGCACCATTTGCACATTTGTTATGTGTTTTTCCATCTGAATCTTTGACAGTTACAGGTGTTCCGCATCCTTCATATATACCATTAAAGCAAGAATCAAGCACGCGCCCACAAACATTATTATGCGCGTATTCAAATAATTTATATCCCCACTTGTTTGCCAAAGTATCAAGTGGTTCTGTAGTATCATCACTGTTCAAATATCCCAAATCAATAACAAGATTGCTGATTGTCTTATAACTTGAAAGTAATTCTGTTGTATTATCACTTGTGTAATCTTTCGCCAAATCTTTCGCATCTGCCCAAGATTTCAATTGAGCCAAAATATCAGACGAAGAACCATCAATATTGCTTATATCGAAACCAAAACTGTTATTTGCACTGGTACAATATGATGGCATACCACAAGTTGCGACAGACCCATCATTATTAAATGTTGGATGGTTTTTACACCATTCTTCTTTGTCTGTTGATTCTTTATAAGATACGCAATTCATAACTTTTTCAGCATCTGTCAAAGAAAACGCTGCTTCTAAATCTTTACCTTTACCTTTAGTTGAAATCAACAAAGACAATTGACCAGACAATTTAATCAATTCTTCATTAGCACGTTCCAATGCTTGTTCTGCCTCAAGGAAATTAGTCGCACGACCAGCACAAGCACAACGTCCCTTTGTATCGCTGCGCGCTGTACAGATTTCATCCATACATGTGTAATAACTTTCTAAGCAATTTGAATAAGCATCAGCAGAAATCAAACCTGTTGTTGGATCAACAATGTTTGAATATGAACCTGTATACAATTTGCTTGTCAAATAAGAATATGTTGTTGTTGAACCAGCACGACTGCCCGCAGATATAACGTTTCCAGTAGCACTTACACGTGAAGGTGTTGATGTTGCGGTGCGCGCACGTATTGCACGATTATCTGTATTGCGATTTATTGTTTTACCACGTGCCACGACATTACGTGAAGAAACATTACTAGAACGCGTCGGTGTTACTGAACGTTGTGAAACATTCCTGTTTGTACCAGACCCACGAGATGCAGCAGTCCTGTTGCCAGATTGTGTTGTCGTCCTTGAAACAGTGGCACGCGCTGTATTTGCGCGACTTGTCGTTTTTGTACGTGGACTTTGACGAACATTCTTTTGCATCCCTACATTTGTATCTATAATCGGATCTGCAAACACAGAACGCATTGAAACCAATGTGGAACAAACGAAAAATGCCGCCGCTAATAAAAACACTGTGCCCATCGCATTTTTACAAGAATTTGCATTTATACGAAATGTCATAAAAATCTCCTGTTGTTCATTATACGGACAAACACCCGAAAATCCGGGGTTCATGTATAAAACATTCCTTCATGTATAAAAATTATAACATTTTTGGCGCGCTGTGTAAACAACAAAAATAAACATATGGGGATATTACCCCTTAATATTTTATTAGACAGACAAAACAAAAATACTATAATCTGAGAAAGGATGGAACAAATGAAAAAGATTGCTATTTTTTTATATATATTTTGCGCGACAGCCCCAGCAATGTCTGAAGACAATGTATTTTTTGGTGATAAACTTAATTCTATCACATTTTATGCTGCTCAAAGTACTGGTTCTGGTTCGTTATTAAAACTGATTCAACCAGGAATTTGGAAATTTAATCCCCAAACATTCATAATGTTGCAATACGGTCAGCCGATACAGTTTTTCCGTCTGGATTCGCGTCTTAATTTGAATGTAGGCAGCAACTTTGCATATCAATCTAGTAGCGGTCTTGATTTTTTAGGTATCGGTATTTCGATTGATACGGCATTGCTGCAATATAAAGGTTGGTATATGGGTATCGGAATTGGTCCTTTTATGCGCGACAAGATGGACAGATGGGTTGAAAGTCGCTTGGTATTCAAAGAAAAATTTTTCATTGGGAAAAGTTTTGCCAATAATTGGAATATTGAAATAGCAACAATTCACTTTTCAAACGGCAATTTTACACCGGTTAACGAAGGTTTTAATTTCGTAGGATTGTCCGTAGGGTATAAATTCTAAGATTTTAAGAAAACGTACCTGTGGCAAACACAAGCAAAATTATACATAATTATATCGTCTGAAAAACACGGCAGGTCCAAAGATTACTATCGACGGTGACCTGAGGTGACAGACCATCAATACCCCATCCACCGTGGTTCGGGGTGTTGAAAAAGCACCCGCTTCAAAGCGGGTGTTTTCTTGTAGATTTTTTATAACGTTCCCAATATTTCATAAAAATCTGTTTATCACGATTTTTATCATTTGTTATGCGTATACTGTCAAAATCAATCCAACCACAAATGTTCATAGCCTCATCAAACAAGAAATTTCTGATATTCATATCAAAATGAGCCAAAACACTGTCCTTCGTTATTGGTTCTATCTCTGTATTTTTTGTCGTAGATTCCAGCGCAACACAAAAACGCTCTGCATCTGGTAACTTTGTAACGTCAATAGATTGCAATTGCGATATTATATCATCAACCTGGCTTAATATCTTCTTTTCGTGTTTCAACACAAATTCTTTATCAAAGTTATAAATACTATATCCAGGAATTTTTTTAGTTATGTACATATGATTATTTTTAGCCACATATACGCGTGGAATTTTTATACTTATTTTTTTAGCGATATAATTCACCAAAAATTCAAAATTTTTTAATTTTTTTCCAGACATACTTCTGAAAATTTTAACAAAATATTCGTCATCTGCGACACATACAAATCGTCCCATAGTATGTTGACGCACATATTTAACATTTTTTACTTTTACCCCAAATACATCTTTGATAGAACGCACAATCAACGGTCGATATAAAAAACAATTTACAATACCGCGCAAATTATGACGTTTACGTTGCTTTATTACAAAGCACGACAAAAAGTTCGAAATATAAAACGGCACACCAACCATAATCACACCCGATATATTACAACGGGAATTATGGCATAACATAACAAGATAATCAAATACAAAAATTTATCTTATTTTTGATTTACTTTGTATAATTTGGTTTTTCATTTTTAATACATCTTTGTATTCAATTTCTGTTTGCTGTTTTTGCTTTTGTTCTTTACGAACTTCTTTGTTTGCTTTTACTTTATTTACCACCGTATCCACAGCCTCAAAACACAACATGGGTACCCAAACAACCCCAACAGTGATAACAGATACAAACAGTATATCTTTGAAAAAATCTTTGACATCGCGCCATGTTGTTGGATGATTTGCCTTGTAATTCATCCATGCTTCATCCACCCAATTTGATTCGTACATATTTTTCTCCTTTGGTTGTTATCTTGTTTTCATATTTATTGTATCCAATGTATTGGTCACTTTACACACAGTATCAGTGTATGCTTTTTCTTTTATATTTGATGTATTTGATGATTTACACGCTTTGTTTGACAATGCAATCCAGCCAATTATCCCAACAAATACAAGCAAATAAATCAAAGCACTCTTTTTTGCTGCACTGCTTGCTATTGGATCTTCTGGGTCCCAATCTTCCCAAATATCTCCTGAGGGAACAGCCATAATATACTCCTTTGGTTAAGTTGTTATATAAAAAAACATCACCAAAATGGTGATGTTAATTTATCTTGTCTTAATGTTGAAAGTGTTCGTTATTTTTGAACACGTATCAACATTGTGTCGTATCTCTTGATGTATAACCCGTTGTGCGTTGTGCTTTTGATTAGATTTTGATACTAACATATACATCGTCATAATTATAGCCAAGGCACCTAAAATACGGGCACACCCTGTCACACATCCATTATTATTCTTATATTCTTTCGAATCATATTCATCGTCATCATCAGCCGAAACAATATAATTTGGTGCTTTGTATTGCGAATTAGTCATTACGTTCACCTTTATCATTATAAGCATAAAGTTTTTTTTATATTTTTGCACGCATTTTTAAATATTTTATAATTTTAGTTGCTTCTTCTTTTTCTGGGTGTCTGTTTCATACCTTACCAGATTGTGTTGGCGCGGTATCACATTTTTGCATCAAGGGTGTTTTATGTTCTTTTTTTAATCTGTTCATATCCATAAACAATTCCCCTTTAAAAAAATCCCTGAGGTTTTGCCTCAGGGTTTTAATTACTTAGCAACCTTGTGTACAAGTTGGTTTAACACGTGTATATGTGCCAGCTGGTACATATTGTACAACAGGTCTGTATTGTTGCACTGTTTCACGAACAAAATATTCGCGTTTTACAACTTCTTCTTGTGTTCCACAATCAATACAACCACATGTATCACATGCAGGTCTTGCAACTCTTGGTGCAGGTTGTGCAGGGACTGGTCTTGGTTGTGTAGTTGTACGAACAACACCATTGTCACATTCTACGATTGTGATAACTGCACGATTTTCACGTGTAGCACGATCTAATGCAGCACGCATTTCTGCTTCATCACAATTATTGACTGATTCACGGTACATATCAGCAACTGCAACTGTTGAAAACAACGATGCAATCAAAGAAAAAAGAACAAATTTTTTCATTTTTTACCTTTTCGTTTGCTCTCTCTCGTCAGTTTATCATAGAACATATTTTTCAATATTCAAGGAAAAACCGCCGATTAAGATGTTTTACTTGTTTGTTTACATATTAATTATTACACAAAAAAATATATTGTCAACAAAAAACAATAAAAATTTTACACGAATAAAAATTCTATTTTTTAATCATATTATTGACAAAACTATAAAATGTGCTATATATACAGTAAAGAAACAAAAGGCGGTTTTATGGCAAAACAAAAAAAACAACCAGATAAACGCATAAAAGAAATTATCAGATATAATGTTTCACGCAAATATTTTGGCGATTGGACACCGGACGAATTAAACGATACGTATATAAGTGAAAATCCTGTATCTTTACATATTGGTGTTTTGTCTGTTGATGATATATGTGATGCACTTTGGAACGAAATGTCCTATAACCCGGTAAGATTTGGAACAAAATCACCTTTTGAGTTTGACGGAAAAAATTCATTAGAATCATTTATTGATACAGCAATTGACCTAGACAATCGGGCTTTTCGTGTTTTGTCTTTGGTACAATCACGTTTGTCTAAATTTTGGAAAATAGCAACAAAATACGATTCTTCTTTTGCAACACATAATCGTTTAAAAAGCAATTGCGTAACAATTACAACAACGATATCAACAAATCCAAAATCAAAACCTATACCAAGCGCAACATATATAATGTTGACCAATATCAGAAGATGTATCAAAGATATTTCTTCACAAAATCTGCGTGATTTTGGTAGAAAAACCTATAAACAACAAATAATCGATACCGTTATATCAAGACACCCTGATTTAATCAGACCAATTAAAATAGAAAATTTTGCTGCAATAAAAAGATTGGCACAAAACCCAGAATTACAACAATATTTACATATTGAATATGAACTTGAAACGGCGATTTATAATAAAAATTCAGAAATTATCGATACACAATCACGCATTGATACATTAAATAATGAATTTGAAAATCCTGGGGATACTACCGAATACACTTTTCTTTTACAAAAACAAAACGAAGAATTGGAAAATTTAGAAAACAAATTAGAAAACATAAAACAAAAAATATTAAATATTACGGGTGGCACCCCATATATAAGATAAAAGAACGCCCGAACGGGCGTTTTTTTTATCTTTGTTTTTGATTTTGCTTAAACACATTACCAATCTTTTGAAAAAGAGAAACAACACCTGCACCAAACATAGCACACAAGAACACCACAATCGCGGCTTTATCTTCCAAATAAGAACTTGTTTTATTCATATCTAATCCTTTTTCTTTGTTTCTCTCACCAGAGAATATAATAAACCATATTTTACAACACGCAACAAAAAATATTTATCTGCTAGCACGTGTTAAACTGTCACGATAATTTTGAATCAAAACCTGAGTTTCTTTATATTCTTTATAATATGGCAAGGTTCGTTCATATTGTTTAACTTGGTCATTAATAATTTTTTCTTTTTTTGTCTTTTCTTGGATTTCGCGTTCTATTTCTTTTAACAACTTTACTGATGCAGCACCCAAAATGAAAATAATAGTCAAAATAGAAACATGAAAACGAATATTTTTCCATTTTCTTTTTTTCTGTTTTGCTTGTTGTTGTATTATTGCTTCTTGTTTACAAACATCTAACAATTTTTCTAACAATGGGAATTGTTTATCGAGTGAACTATATACTTTTTGCATATTCACAACATAATAAACATAATTAATGCTTCCAAAACCTGATTTCCAAAGGCTAAAATCATCAATCATTATATGATCTTCACTAAGATTGTAAATATTGTATTCTTTGTAATGTTCCAACAAATATTCCAATTGTTTTATAGATTCTTCATCTGATATTTCTTTCCAATTTTTTTGAAACACATGTTGTTCATTCTTAACCATAACAATCCCCTTTTCTACCTTTTATTTTGTTTTATTGTATCCATCATGTTTATTGTTTTTGATGCTTCCAATTCTCGGATTTTATTTTCTAAATATTTTTCATATTCTTGCATTTGTTTTAATTTAGCATCCGCATCTTTTAACATTTTTTGTTGTTTATAAAATTCATACGACAATATACCCAACGAAGAAACAAGTATAAACATAACACCAATCAGTAAAGCATTATTTTTAACCTGTTGATTATTATGTTCACTTGGTAATTTTAACCGACTGCCAAACAATTCTCTATAGGCCTTTTTTAACGGACGCAAATTATATACAGGTTTTGCCAAACCATCGTATTCATAAGCATTTTTAATTGAATCGTTGCCCCTGTTAAAAAAGTAAGCATCTTTTGATTTTGCATTATATTCTGGCATAGTGTAATTATAATGCAAAAAACCAGGTTCTACTTTTTCATAAAGTTCTTTTAAAAAATGGTTTGCTGAATCTATATTTTCAAAAGTGTTATTATAACACACATTTTGTTCATTATATTTATAAAACACACGATAAGGGTATGCAAATCCATCACATTTTATATAAAGCGATATATATTTTACATTATGCATTTTATCACCCCTTTTTATTTTATATTGCTGCGCTTTAAACTGTCGCCATATTGTGCTATTTTATCTTTTGTTGCTTTGTATTCATCATAATTTGGCAAAGATTGTTCGTATTTTTTAACCTGTTTGTTAATTTCTTCGTTTCTACGTGCTTCTTTGTATATATTTTTGAAACACAAAATTAAAAACAGTACAGAAGTTGTCATTATTCCAGTAAATACAGCAGTTTTCAAACGCATTCTTTTTTGAAGTTTAATCTTTTTTTCTTCTTCTCTTTTTACTGCTTCTTGTTGGCCAGCATCAAATAATTTTTCACACAATTTGAATACTTCTTCCGTTGCTATTGAATAAAGTTTTTGACGATTTACATAATAACAACTCAAAGGCGCATTATCATCACCAACATTAAATTTAAAGAAACTAATACCTGCAATTTCTACAGTATCATCATTTACTTTCAAGATTTCATATTCTTTATAATGATCCCACAAATATTGTAATTCTTCTATTGTTTGTTTTTCTGATAAATGGAACCAATCTTCTGGAAATATATGTTCTTCTTTAACATCTTTATTAACAGACATTTTTCAATCCTTTTATTTTGCTTTGACATTCCACAAACTGTCACGATATTGATTTACCAATTTTTGTTGTTCTACATATCCAGGTAAAGTTTGTTCATATTTTTTAACTTGTTTATCAATTTCTGCTTCTCTTTTACTTTTTTTTCTATCATTGGCTATCACTCCGGATGCCACTGCAACCCAAACAACTATTAAACCAATATACAAAGCAATTCTTATATTAGTTTTTCTTTGTTCTTTTTTTCTTTTTGCTTCTGCTTCAGCTTCAATTTTTGCTTGTTGTTGACGTGCCACAAATTCATCTATACAAATATCTGATAATTGTTTTAACAAAACGCCTACTTTACTAGAACCTGGTATAATCGCACAATTTACAAAATATACAGTTGGTGTTGAATTGATACTTGTCGCACCAGAAGGACAAATAAAAACATTATCTATATATAATATACCATTTGTTTCGAGTCTTATTTCATAATCCTTATAATGCTCGAATAAATATTTTACATATTCCAATTGTTTTGCTTCATCGATTTTATTCCAAAAATCTGGGAAGGTGCGTTTTTCGTACATAATAACAAATCCTTTTGTATTATCTCTCTCACGCAGATGGCATTATAAAACAAAGATTTTGTATTGCAACAAAAAACCGCCCAAATGGGCGTTTTTTCATAAGAAAAACATTATTTGTTAAATATATGTGCAAACCTTTCACCCCAAAATGCACGACGCGCATTATCATATCTTTCTTTTGCTTTACGAAATGCACTAACTGCATCTTGATATTGTTCCCAAGATACAGAAGCAACCAAATTATCAGGATACCAAAAACAATCTTTATTTAAACACGCAGAATGTTTTTCATAATTCTTGCAAGGAAAACTTTCTGTAAGAGCATCTGGACGTATAAAGGACGTATTGCTGAAAGGACGATGACATGTATGATTTACAATACATGGGTATTCTTGGGTTCCAAACAAATTATCATCAGGTCTTTGTAAAACTTCACTAACATTTGTCTTTTGTTGCGTTACAGATATAATTTCTTCCTTGTGTTCCCAATCTTTATAACATTCAATAAATTTTGCATATTGTTTTTTGACATCTTTTTTTGAATCTTTGTATTCATGCCATTGAGCAATCTTTTGTTTCAACATGTTTTTCCTTTTATATTATCTATCTTATGTTGAAGATATTATAAAATACAGATTTGTCAATAAAAAACCGCCACAAGGGCGGTTAAATTTCGGTTTTTACATCGATCTGGATTTAATTCTGGCGACGACCTACTCTTCCGTGGCTTAAGCCAAAGTACCATCGGCGATACGGCTTTTCCCTGTCTGGTTCGGAATGGAACAGAGGGTTTCGTCCGCTCTATAATCACCAGAATTAAATCCAGCGAACATATCATAATTCAAAAATCTTTGATGTCAAGAATCTTTTAACACTCTCTT